>VOFI01000047.1_pt1 | contig 74430 bp, 82 predicted proteins | sample 5384131 | NCBI WGS metagenome assembly VOFI01 (sample SAMN12384728, study PRJNA508395) | human gut metagenome | isolation source: healthy gut H | host: Homo sapiens
CCTGCTCGACCAGCGCAAGTTCATGAACCGTTTCGACGCGATTCAGTCCTTGTTGGGGCTGACCGACAAGGAGAAGGCGCAGATTCTCTCGATCAACCAGTCCAACGACCCTTCCCGTAAATACAAGGAGGTCTGGATCGGTCTGGGCGGCGTTCAGTCGGCGGTCTATGCCACGGAGGTCAGCGTCCCGAGTACCTGGCCTACACGACCGAGGAAACGGAGAAAGTGGAGGTACAGCGGCTTGCCGGGGAGCTGGGCGGTGATATGGAACTGGCGATCAGGCAGCTCGCCGAGGGCAAACGTTAAAGGGAGGGCAGGCCATGTATCGCAAGTGTATCGGATCAGACCCCACGGCGGCGCGTTTGGACTTCGCGCTGTACGGCGCGAGGTGCTCCAGCTCTCCGCCTACGGGGATTATTACCGGGCGTCGGAATGACCGCCCAAGTATTCACGAATTAAATAATGAAAAGGATGAAACGATTGATTTTAACGCTGTTCGTGGGGCTTCTTTGCTTCACGTACCAGGCAAAAAGCGCAGTGGACGGTCATCGACCCGTCGAACCTCGTTCAGAACATCAAGAGCGCGGTTCAAAGCTCGACCACGGCGACCAACATGGTCAAGTCGCTGCAAGAGAGTATCAAGATTTATAACCAGAGCAAGGCTTACTACGACGCCCTCAAATCGGTGCATAACATCATCAAGGATGCCCGGAAGGTGAAGCTGACACTCGAAATGGTCAGCGAGATCACGGAAATCTACACCTCGGGATTCAACCGTATGGTTTCAGACCCGAACTTCACGGTGGACGAGCTGGCGGCGATCTCGGCGGGTTACGCCCGGCTGCTGGAGGAGGGCGGTGCGCTGGTGACGGAACTCAAGACGGTCATAACCGGCGGCAACGGCCCTCGCTCTCGGACAAGGAGCGGATGGACGTGGTGGATCAGGTTTACACGAAGATGCTGGAGTACCGCAACCTCACGCGCTATTACACGCGCAAGACCATCTCCGTGTCCTTCATCCGCGGCCGCGAAAAGGGCGACGCGCACCGGGTGCTGGCACTTTACGGGAACCCGAACGACAGATATTGCCGTGATGTCGCCCGTGGTGCAGGGCACGCACGCCATACTGGAGGGGCAGACGTTGGATTTGCAGGCATACCAGCAACAGAAGGACGATTTGGAAGCCGAGGCCCGCAGGCGCGAGGGCAAGGCTTGGTTAGTGGACGACGAGGTGTATGAACAACGGCTTGCGGATATGGGTATCACGGACTTGGGCGAGATTATCAGCATGTGGGCCGAACGCACGTGGTACGACATCAAGGCCGGTTTCCGGCAACTTGTCCGGGACTTCTTCGAGTTGTTGTTCAACGCCGCGGGGCTTACCATCGACACGCTGCGGACATTCTTTTTAGTCGTGCTGTCGATTCTGGGGCCCTTGTCGTTCGCCCTCTCCATTTACGACGGCTTCCACTCGACGCTCGCGAGTTGGATTTCCCGCTATATCAGCGTGTACCTTTGGCTTCCCATCGCCGACCTGTTCTCCGCGGTGCTGGCCAAGATCCAGACGTTGATGCTCCAGGCGGACGTCGATCCCCACCGTTGCCGAGTGGGTGATCCAGTCGGGCGGAGCCGGCGGGGCTATGGGCGGTATCAACAAGGCCGGGGCATTCGCCACGGGTGTCGCGGGCGGTATCGCCGGCAACATGATCGGCCGCACGTTCGGGCGTCGCGGCGGTGGCGGTTCCTCCTCCGGTAACGGCGGCGTTGGTGGCCCGGCTTCGGGCAGTGCCCCCAACGGGCGCAACCTGGCAACACAAGGTAACAATAATCATTCATAACAATTTGGACAATGGAATTCAAGTCATTAAAAACATCGAAACAAGTTTCAGGCAGATTCGGCTTTTCGGTATCGTGTTCCTCTGCCTGTGCGCGCTGGTATCCGTGTTCAGCGTGGTCGCGAGCTTCCGTTTCGCCGAAAAGCAGCGCGAGAAGATCTACGTCCTGGACGGGGGCAAGTCGCTGATGCTGGCGCTCTCGCAGGATTTGAGCCAGAACCGCCCCGTGGAGGCGCGCGAACATATCCGGCGTTTTCACGAGTTGTTCTTCACCCTCTCGCCCGACCGTGCGGCCATCGAGAGCAACATCAACCGCGCGCTGTTCCTGGTCGATAAGAGCGCCTTCGCCTATTACCAGGACATGCAGGAGAAAGGTTACTACAACCGTGTGGTGTCGGGGAACATCAGCCAGCGTATCGAGGTGGACTCCGTGGTGTGCGACTTCAACGCCTATCCCTACCGGGCCATGACCTATGCCCGGCAAATGATTGTCCGCGAGAGCAACATCACCGAGCGTTCGCTGGTCACGCGCTGCGAGCTGATCAACTCGGGGCGTTCGGACAATAACCCGCAGGGTTTCATCATGGAGAAATTCGAGATTCTGGAGAACCGCGATTTACGTACATTAAAAAGATAAGGCTATGGCAAAGAAGAGAATAAAGGCTTTCGGGGAGTGGGTCGAAGACCACCTGCGCCGCGCTTGCGGGGCGCTCTCGCCCGATAAGCGGATTATCGTGATCCTCACGCTGCTCTTGTTCTTTTCCGTCTTGTCGCTCTACTTTACCGTGTCTTCCATCTACCGCTTCGGCAAGGGAGCCGGGGAACGGATGCAGATACGGCATATCGAGCGGCTGGAGCTGGAATTAAGACAACGGCAGGAGGCCGACAGTGTAAAACATCTAAAAGATTTCAATTATGACGACGAACGAAAAACAGAATAAACAGCCGGAGGCGGGGAAAAAAGGAACTCACGCCCCGGCAGATACAGATGCGGAAGAAGATGGTGGTCTTCCCGCTCTTTTTCCTGGCCTTTGCCGGGTGCATGTGGCTGATCTTCTCCCCGGCGAAAAAGAACGGGAGGAGCCTTCGGCGGGTTTCAACACGGAGCTGCCGACCCCGGAATCGGAGGGTATCCTCTCGGACAAGCGTGATGCCTACGTGCAGGAGGAGATGCGGCGCAGGGAGCGGGAAAAGATGCGCTCCTTGCAGGATTTCGCGTTCGGGATGGAGGACGAGGAGGAAGAGCCCTGTCATGCCCGCTGCCGTGCCGGATAAGTCTTCCGGCTCTGCCGGCGGTTCGTCGGGAGCTTTCCGGACTTCCCGTGCCGCCTATGCCGACATCAACCGCCAGTTAGGCAGTTTCTACGAGGAGACCGCCGGTGAAACGGGGGAAGAGCGCGAGATGCAGGCCCGCATCGAGGAACTGGAACGCCGCCTGGAAGAACAGCAGGCGCAGAAAACGGCCCAGGAGGAGCAGGTGGCGCTGCTGGAGAAGTCCTACGAGATCGCCGCCCGCTACATGAACGGCGGTCAGGCCCCTGAAGCCCCGCGTCAGAAAACCTCCGTTTCCGGCAAGGCTTCCGTGCAGCCCGTGCGCCAGGTGCGCCGTAACATCGTGTCGCTGCTCGCCGCCCCGCTGCCCGATTCGGTCTTCGCCCGTGAGTTCGTCAAGCCCCGGAACTGGGGGTTCAACACGGTGGGGAGCGACCTTCGCGAGCCGAGCGTAACAGTATCCGTGCCGCCGTGCAGCAAACCGTGACGCTCACCGATGGCGGGAGGTTACTTTCCGGCTGCTGGAACCGATGATGGCGGGAGAGCTGCTCATCCCCTCGGGTACGCCCGTAACGGGGGCGGCGAGGATCAACGGCGAACGGCTGACGGTCAAGGTCAGCGCTGTCCAGCACGGCGGGGCGGTCGTTCCGGTCGATCTGTCGGTCTATGACACGAACGGCAACGAGGGTATTCCCGTGCCGGGGTCGGAAGAACTCAATGCCGTGAAGGAGATCGCCGCCAATATGGGTGCGGGCATGGGCAGCAGTATCACGATCACGGACGATGCCGGTTCGCAACTGCTCTCCGACCTGGGGCGCAGCGCCATCCAGGGCGTGTCGCAATACGTGAGCAAGAAGATGCGCTCGGTCAAGGTCACGCTCAAGGCCGGTTACAGCGTCCTGCTGCTCCCGCCCCTTCAATAAGGGTACAAACGACGTACTTCCGTACACCACTGAAAAAATCCATTTTTATCAACAATCAAAAATTTATCGAGTATGAAAAAGATTCTTCTGGCACTCGCTTTTATCGGGTGCATGTTCGCTGTCCACGCGCAGGAAAAGCCCTCCACGGGCGATTTGTACGACGGTCTTACCCGTCCGCTGACTTTCAACCGGGTTATCCCGCCCTACGCGCTGGAGGTGACGTTCAGCAAGACCGTGCATGTGATTTTCCCCTCGGCCATCCGTTACGTCGATCTGGGGTCTTCGGATCTTCTGGCGGCGAAAGCCGACGGCACGGAAAACGTGCTGCGTGTAAAGGCGGCCCTGCGTGATTTCTCGCGCGAGAGCAACCTTTCGGTCATTACCGAGGACGGGGCCTATTACAGCTTCAATGTCAAGTATGCCGACGAGCCGGTGAAACTGTCGGTCGAGATGGCGGACTTCCTGCATGGCGGGGAGGCGGTAAACCGCCCCAATAATGCGCTGGACATCTATTTGCAGGAGTTGGGATGCGAATCTCCGCTGCTGGTCAAACTGATCATGCAGTCCATTTACAAGAATGACCGCCGCGAGATCAAGCATATCGGTTGCAAGCGTTTCGGGGTACAATACCTCCTCAAAGGTATCTACGTGCATAACGACCTGCTTTATTTCCACCTCCAACTGAAAAACTCCTCCAACGTGCCTTTCAACGTGGACTACCTGACGTTCAAGATTACGGACAAGAAGGTGGCCAAACGCACGGCCATCCAGGAGCAGGTCGTATGGCCCGTGCGGGCGTACAACAACGTGCAGGTCATCGGCGGCAAGCGTACCGAGCGCATGGTCTTCACGCTCCCGAAGTTCACGCTGGCCGACGACAAGCAGCTGGTCGTGGAACTGCACGAGCAGCAGGGCGGGCGACACCAGACTTTCACGGTGGAGAATGCCGACCTGGTGCGCGCACGTGTTATCAACGAGTTAAAGGTAAAGTGATATGAAACGGGCGATATTCATTCTCACGCTGGGGTTATGCCTCCTCCTTTCGGACGGGGCGCACGCCCAGCGTGCCCTGCCCGCCATGCGCGGGCTGGAAATACGGGGAGGCATGACCGACGGCTTCTATACCCGGGACAGCCGCAGCGAAACGGGCTACTGGTTCGGGCTGGCCATGAGCCGCTACGCGAAGAATGCCGACAAGTGGGTGTTCGGCGCGGAGTTCCTGAACCGTTATTACCCCTACAAGTCGGAACGTATCCCTGTGGCGCAGTTCACTGCCGAGGGCGGTTACTATTACAAGCTCCTCGCCGACCCGTCCAGGACTTTTTTCTTCTACCTCGGCGGCTCGGCGCTGGCCGGTTACGAGTGTGAACCGGGGCGAGAGGCGGCTCTATGACGGCTCTACGCTCCGCCACCGCGACCGTTTCCTCTATGGCGGGGCCGTCACGCTGGAGATCGATGCGTACCTGACCGACAGGATTATCCTCTCGCTGACGGGGCGTGAGCGTATCCTATGGGGCACTACAACGGGACATTTCCACGCGCAGTTCGGCCTGGGCGTGAAATTCATAATCCATTAAACTTGCAAGCGACATGAAAAAGATGAAAAAGATATTGGCCCTGGCGGTCTGGATCGCCGCCCTGGGTCTTTTATGCGCATCCTGCGACAACGGGCTGGATATACAGCAGGCGTACACGTTCTCTCTGGAAACGATGCCCGTTCAGAAGCGAATCTCCGTTGGTGAAACCGCTGAAATCCGCTGCACGCTCGTGCGGGAGGGAGATATGACGGCGCGCGTTACACGATCCGCTATTTCCAGCCCCGACGGGCGCGGTGAGTTGAGGATGGACGACGGTACGGTGTTCCTGCCCAACGACCGCTATCCGCTCGACCGTGAGGTGTTCCGCCTCTATTACACATCGCGCAGCGATGACCAGCAGAACCATCGACGTCTATGTCGAGGACAACACGGGTCAGGTCGTGAAGACCTCCTTCACGTTCCAGAGCGAGAACGGGACGGAGGAAACGGAACGATAACGGAATATGTCTAACCAAGAGAAGCGCCCGTCACCCGGGCGCTTTCCATAAATACTGAAAACCATGACAGAGCAAAGAGAATAGATATAGCCTATCTCGATACGGGGGGTGTACGAGAACCCGTGGCGTGAGAACCTTTCGAGACGCTGCCCGAGGATCGGAAAACGGCGGAGGTCTGCCGTTTCGCCATCAAGAAATCGGCTTTCAACATCGAGTTCGTTCCCGAAGCGATGAAAACGCCGGAACTTTGTCTTGCCGCGGCCGGCCACCGGGGCGAAACACTGAAATTCGTCCCTGACCGTCTGAAGACACCGAAAATGTGCCGTGCCGCCGTCGATAGCAACAGCTACGCGCTGTATTACGTTCCGGAGGGGTTGAAGACCCCCGAACTGTGCATGGCGGCCGTGAAGCGCAACGGCCTGGTGCTGGCGGCCGTTCCCGGGGAATTGAGGACGCCGCAAATATGCCGTGCGGCGTTGAAAGCGGTGGACAGTGCCGATTACAAGATACTCCCTTACATTCCGTATCCCGATATATGCCTGGAAGGGCTGAAAAAATTCGGGATGTCGTTCGTGGACAAGTTCGAGATTTTCGCCTCCATTGCCCCGGAGGTCATGACCGGGGAGCTGGCCCTTCACGGCGTGGGGATGGACGCGTCCTGCCTTTCGCTCGTGCCGGTGGAACTGCGCACGGAGGCAGTCTGCCTGCGTGCCGTCAGTGGGGACGGCATCCTGCTCCATGAAGTGCCGGAGGAATTACGCACGGAACGGGTCTGCGAGGCTGCCGTGTCCTCGAACTACCTGGCACTGGAGTACGTTCCGAAGCATCTGAAAACCGACCGTCTGTGCGGGATAGCGCTGGAGCGCGATCCCCTGGCCATCCGCTTTTTCAACCCCCGAACAGCTCACGCCGGAGGTCTGCAACCGGGCGTTGGCCCGTGCCGACGACCTGCGTGTCCTCCGCTATATCCCCTTCGAGGAGATACACCTGAAAGTGTTGGGGTTCTATTGCACGAATTACGATAAGACCTTCGATTTTTTGGAGAACATGAACCCCTGGTTCCTCACGCCGAGGGTGGCCCGGGAAATTTTCGCCCTGGAGCCGGAGCTGTTCTACAACCTTCCCGATCACGCCAAGAACGAGGAGATGTGCCGCCGGGCCGTCGGGCACGACGGGAGCTACCTGCAATATGTCCCCGAGAAGTGGAAAACGCCGGAGTTGTGCATGGAGGCCATACGGCGCAGTCCCTATGCCATCGCCCACCTGCCCGAGAGCATGAAAAGCCCGGATCTATACATGAGCCTGGTGCGGGAGAACCCGCAAAACCTGAAAGGCGTCCCCCGCGAAGCCCGGACGCCGGAGATGAGCCGGGAGGCTTTCGAGCGTACCTACGGGAAGGACAAAACCGATTTCTCGGTTATCAGCGCGTTGAGCGACCCCGCCCTGGTCTTGCAGGTGTTCCGCGAGCAGGACGACCCGCAGAAGATACACCGGTTGATGAGTGTCCTGCACCTGAACCGCCGGCTTGTAACGGAGGAGGTGGCGTTGGAGGCCGTTCGCAAGGATGCGGGGGTGCTGTATGACATTCCCCAGACGGCCATCACGCCGCTCGTGGCCGATACGGCCGTGCGGGGCGACCCGAGGATGATCCAGTGGATTCCGAGGGAGCTTCGCACGTCGGATCTGTGCCTCTATGCCGAGGCCGCCCATCCAGAGTTGCGGGTTTACGTTCCCGACGAGATAGCGAAGGGACGTAATATCTATTCGTTCCACCGTCAGGTGGACGCGAAATTGCGGCAGCCGCTCGAATACGAACAATACAAGACCCTCTACTCGGGCGGCGCGGTGCGTGTGAACAACGTGTGGACGTCGGTTGCGGGTGAGATTGATTGCTGCGAGGTGCGTTACGACCGTAAGACGGAGAAACTCAAACTGCGGATCGTCGAACCGCCCAGGGAGAAGAAGGCGCAGCCGAAGGTCGCGCCCCGCAAACCCGCCCGGGGGCCGAAATTGTAGGACGGCGGGTAGTTCTTTGGCAGGAAGGTTGTTAAAAATCGCACGTGTTGTCGCCGATACCCGGATGAAATCGTTATATTTGCAATCGAATCCTCCGGCGGCGTGCCGCCGGGCGATTTACATACGGAAGGAACACATTATGGTGGGGCATTGAAAACAGCCAAATTTTAATCCGCTCGCAAAATAATGGGTAGTTCTCTTCTTCATCGTCGTGTCTATATGCGTCAAGCGTATGCGATAGCGGCGTGGGGAGAAATTATCTATCGAGTGGATGGGTGCTTGGCTGTACCTCAATGCCGGTATTTAACGTATTCTCACGCCTTTTTCGTATGGTATTTGTCTGAACCTAAAGAAAAGCGATATGGAAACGAAATCGACAAATGAGGTAAAGGGTGATTACGACCGGGTATCGGCGAGTGAATGCCTGGGGTCGCTAATCGAGTTGCACGGGATTGTTATGGAAGACGATCTGTTCGTCATTCCCGATGCGGATGGCACGGCAGTATTATACAATGACGGGAAGATACGTTTTGACGAGATCGCCGACATCGAGGTCGGCTCGGTGTTTGTGGGCATCCTGCTCCGCAACGGCTATCTGTTCTACCTTTCCCGTACCGAACCGCTCAAGACGTGCATATACACGCATGGCGGGTGGGGTTCAATCTCTGAAATTTCTCCCCGTGGCATTGCCGGACATATCGGGCGTGAACTGCACGGGAAGCTGGGCGACCATACGGCGGTCGATTGACGGGAAACAAAAAAATCGGACGGTTGTCGTCCGATTTTTTTCGCGTCGTATTTTCACGGCCGTTGCCTGCCGTGTTCCCGTTTCCGCCTTTGCAGGGCGAGCAGTTGCCGCAACATGTAGGCATGGTTTTCCCCCACGGTATGCCCCGAGGGCATCAGGTAAGGACTTGCGAGGCACTCCCGGCATTGGCGTACCGCCTCTTTTAAGTCGGTAACGGTTATTTCCGCTCCCGTGATGTCTTTAATCTTTGTTTCCATTCTTGTCCTGTTTTTTTGGTTCGTACCAACTGTCCCGGTAATTTTCTCCCACGAGCGAGAAAATTCCGCTCATGCCGCTTTCAGCGGCGAAATTTTTGGCTTCCCATATACCGGAAAACTCTCCCAGCAGCCGGTAGCCGATGAATAATTTGTACTTGCGCATGATTTTATCGTTTTTCCAGGTTGATAATCGGTGTGTTCTTTTGCAGCCATTCTTTCACGCTGTCCATGTTGTATTCGGATGTGATAACCGCCGTTCGGTCGTCGATTTCGGTGAAGCGCGTAGTTTCATACCCGTCGATCCACTGCTTCAGCGTGGCAACGCCCCACACCTGCGGGTCGTCGAACATGGTGTTGAGCCGCCCGATACCCTCGCCGAAGGTTACGAGCAGCGTTTCATAGGAGATTTCCTTGTTTACTTCATTCGTTTTCTATATTCTCGCTTTTTACGGGCGGCTTTTGCCGCCCCGAAATTTTTTAATCAGACAAGTTCCACTCTAACCCTGCTCATGTTCGCCCAGAACACGCCGTTGCAGTAGTAGGCGTAGCCGTTATGCCAGTTGCTCCTGCGGCGTATCACGTCCTGCTCGGGTGGTCGTATTTCGATACTCGTGGTGTAGATGTTGTGTCCCACGGTAATGACGAGGTTGCACCTTCGCCATATCTCGGAATGGGTTCTGAACCCGTTTTTCCCCTCGACGAGCGCAAGGGCCGTCTTGACTGCTTCCCGAACTTCCCAATCCCACTCCCCGAAGGGTTTGAGCGGGCGTGCCATGTAGCTTTTATAGATGATTTTCATTGTTATATTTTTTTTGTAGGGCGGCTTTCGCCGCCCCGATTTTATAATTCGACAATCCTTTCCACTCTGCCGTACAACATGGAGCGTATGCTCGTCTTGTCCACGCCCTTGTATTCCGTGTAATGCCCGTACTGCTTTACCACGAATGTTTTCAGTACATCGACAAAGTTGAAACGATACCCTAAAAGCGGAATGGAGTCCTTGAAATAGGTGTTATGGTTTACCTCACGGGTAATCCAGTCTTTCTCCTCACGGGTGAGCGTTCCCCGTCATTGAGCCGTTTGCGTAATATGTACGCTTTTGAGCCTGCAAGGCTTTCGAGTGCGGGAACGTCCCACGACACGAATTTATATGCTATTTGGTTCATTCTATTTTGTTTTTGCGGGCGGCTTTCGCCGCCCCGATTTTTATGCTGTCATTCGTTTCCGTATAAGGGACATGTTCCCCTTCATCAGTTTCAGTATTTGCCCGTGGTATGGGGTATTCTTGTTACACACGCCACGACTCTGCACGACCTCCATGCGTTTTAGGGACACCTCTATCGTTTCGATACGTTTGCCGTCGATTGTAGCCGAGAGTATGAGCGAGTCGGCTTTCAGATAGTATTCGTTGGTAAACACGCAGTGGTGCATGGCCTCGCCCTCCTGCCGTATGGCTTCAACGCTGTCCAATACCTTGATGCGGATTTCCCCGTCGGAAAACTCCACTCCGAAAAACCGCCCTTTGGCTTCGACAAACGAGGCTTCCTGTTCCAACGCCTTGCGCCGTTCCTCCTGCCGCCGTTCCATTTGCATGTGCCGCCGTTTTTTTGCCATGTAGAGGTCATGCGCTGCGGGCAGGTCTGCGGGACACACGAAATGGGCGTTATGCAGGTCTTTCCCGAAAAATCGCAGCAGGTCGATGTAGTCGCACCATTCCGTCGGTTTCCCGATAGCGTACCCGTTACGGATGGCGATACGGATGGCCGGCCAATAGTCTGCGATATTGCGGGAGGAACGGGCGAAAAATCGCACGAGTGCCGTTTGTCCCGCTTTAAGCAGCGTTTCGGCCTTGTTCTCCGAGAGCAGCAGGTGGATAAGGTCGAAAGGGGTTACATCGGGGAGTTGTTTACCGTAGCCGCTTCGGCGCAGTTCGGGGATAAGCCGTTGTCGGGGATAGATGCGTGTGGGCGTGATGTTGTATTTCCCGTCGTTCTCCGCCCGCAGTTCCAATGCGCTCGACCAACTCCACCCGTGAACGAAGAAGCCCATCGGGCGCAGCCGTGCGAAGGTTGCGGAGCGTCCGTCGGGGGCAATCCACCGCTGTACGGCTTCGATATGGGTGTAAACGGGCGTCTGTCCCACTTTCGCCCAACACTCGATATAGACGAAGCGCAGGACTTGAAAACCCTTGCAGCGGGTTACGATGCACAAATACTCGTAATCGTTGAACTTGCGGCGCAGGGTGGTTTCCACTTTCAGCGGGGTGTGGCAGTGCGGACACTCGCACCCTAACAGATTGTCCGTGAGTTCTCCGTTTTCGCTCTGCCACGTGTGGCCGCACTCGGTGCAGGTGATAAGTCCTTTCGGCGTGCGGCGTCCGATATGCTCGATGCAGTTCTTGTACCCCCATTCGATTTGTGCGGGGGTAAGCGGCGGCAGGTGTTTGCTTGCCGCCACAACGCTCTGTTGGAATTTTGTTCTCGGTTTCATAACTAAAATAGACTGGGCATTAGTTTGTTATCTTCGATTTTCTTGGGTTTGGACTTGGCTTTCGCCAACTTGGCGTAGGCTTCGCTCTCGGCCTTCCGTATGGCGTTCCGCCGTGCCTCGGCTTTTTCCTCCTCGGTCAGTTCGACGGTGTGATTGACCACTACCTTGCAACTGACGGGTTTGCCGATGTCGATGTCCTCCTCGTCGTAATAGTGGAGTGCCATAGAGTATATTTCCTCGTCGGCAAACCCGTTGCAACCGCTCTGCCGTACTTGGTTGATGATGAAAGTGCAGCAATCGTCAATGTTCTTTTTCGGGTTGGCGTATCGGGGTGCGAAAAGTTCGTCCTCCCGTGCCCGTGCGTCGAGATAGTTCTGTATCGTCAGTTTGAAATAATCTGTTCCTTGTGCCATGATTTTTTTGGTATTGTGGGGCGGCGAGCCGCCGTGTTCAACATTTATTCGTCCTTTCCGAGAAGCCGCCGCACCTCGTCCTCTTTGGTCTTTTGGAAAATCCATCCCGCTCTCTTCTGCCCGTCATGCGTCAGCCGTGCGTTGAAGCGTCCCCCGAGTGCGTGAAGGGCGTCCTTGACGGGCTTGGTGTCCCAGAATACGGCTATCGCCTTCTCGGAATAGTCCACGATGATAAACCCGCCTTGCACGCTCGTTTCAGTGCGTTCCGCCCGTTTTTCGTCTTTCGGCTCGGGCAGACATATATTCTCCTCGTTTCCTGCGATATATGCCAGCCTGTCGATGTACCCTTCACGTGTGTAGTGGGTCAGTTTGCAGACACTCCACCCGTATTTCGGACTTTTGCCGAGCGTGAAAAAACGGGATAGCGGTGTTCGTTCTTGGGGTCGTATTCGGAGAGGTGCGCCGTTTGCGGGAAATTGGCCGCCGCCTTTCTCAACTCCCCCGAAGCCGTTGCGGGAGGTGGCCGAAAAGCCGAGAATGACGGTACGCACGCTTCGGGTGGTCGAACACTCGTAAGAGGGGTCAGTGTATTCCGTTTCGTTGAGTTCGGCGATGATTACGCCCTGCACCCCTTCGGGCATGATGCGGCGTAACCTCTGCGCCCCTATTTCCGCTATGCGGTCATGCTCGGCTTTCTCTTTGGCGGCGGCGATGGCCTGCGTCGTGGCTTGCTCTTCCGCCTGCCCCACGAGCAAAGCCACCTCGAAAGCGTCCATGAACTCGGGGTTCACGTCGTCGTAGTACCTGCCGATACCGAATGTTTGCGAGAGGGGTCGCAGAATGTCCGTTTGGCTGATTTCCTTTGTTTCGGTATCGACCATGTGGTACACGTAGCCACGGGCGGTGTGTTCCACCTTGTAAACGACGTAACGCTTTCTGCTCGCACCCGCACCGATACCGATGATTACCTGGTTTTCCTTGACTACCTGCACCCGTGTGTCCGTGGTAGTCGCTCCGAATAATGAAATGTACTGTCATACCTGTAATAATTTAGAAGATGTGAGTGAATAGGAAATAGAAAAAGCCGATTAGAGCCACGAGAGAAACAAGGCAGGAGAAAATGCCCCGCAGGATGTCATAACAGAACGTGAAGCCCAAAACGACCCAAATAAAGTCGATACCCCACACGTGGAAGCCCAAAGCCACCGCCCCGACCTTTACCGCCAACCCGACCTTTGCCTTTATGCCAAGTGGAAGGTTGGAGGATTTCTGTTTCCATTTATTTTTTTCTCTTCGTTTCTCATAACCTTTGACTTTTTTTTTTATGCCGTAGCGGAGCCGGTATGGATGGAATCTGTTTCGGTAGCATCAAAAGGTGTCGGGGATAGCTGCTGCAAGATTTTGTCGGAAAATACGCTCGCCCGCAGGGAAAGAGGAAGATTTTGCGGCAAACCGCCCCGCGGCCCGATCTTGCAGCAGCGTGAGCCCCGTAACTACCTTTGCTACTGACAACAGATTTCCATACCGCGCTCCGCGGCATGAAAAAAAGAGAGGAAAAGGTTATGGGAGAGAAACGGGGAGAAAACGATATGCCGTGAACGCTCGCGAAAGTCGGTTCACGGCTCACCCTGCATGGAATGATAAATCGCCCGCGAACATTTCCTTTCACGGGCGATTGGCGTATCGGAGCGTGCCGATCCCGTATCGGCGGAGGATCGTTTCCGCCGGACGTGGCGCCACTCGCTGCCACTTTTAAGACGGATACGTCCATATGCCACTGGCTGATAACAAGATACTGTCCATTTGTGTACTTTTGGGCATCCGGGAAACAAAAAATGAAACAGAACATGGAAATAATAAGTATGGACGTGAAGGCTTTCGACGCGCTGGCAGGGCACGTGGAAGCCATTGAAAGAAAAGCCGAGGCGTTATGCCGCAGGCAAGAGGACGTGAGTTTGAAAAAATGGCTGGACAACCAGGATGTCTGTGACGTGCTGGGTATATCGAAACGTACCCTGCAAACCTACCGGGAGAAAGGGTTGCTGCCTTTCAGCCGCATCCGTCACAAAATCTTCTACAAACCGGAAGATGTCGGGAAACTGCTGCAATCGTCGCACTATCCTAATACCGCCGCGTTATGAGCCATTATTTCATCGACAAGCACGATCCGCGTGTGGCGGATCTCTTCCGGCGTTTGGAAAAGGCCGGCAAGGCACTGGATAAACTGGAATCCTCCGGAGGCCGGACACTCAAGGGAGAGCGGTTCGTCACCGACGAGGAATTGTCCCGGCTGCTGAAAATCAGCAGGCGTACATTGCAGGAATACCGCACGGCGCGGATCATTCCCTATTATTTGATTCAGGGCAAGGTACTATACATGGAATCCGAGATACAGAAATTTCTGGAAGATTCCCGGAAGAAATGTATCGGGGGACAGGAATGGGTATAAAAGAAGAACGGCCAACGTTTTGGCCGTTCTTTTTTTCAGTTCAATATCGTGTTCATGCCGGGGAGCTGCCAGACGACGGCGGCCGTCGTGGCCCTTCGGACAAGCCACCGTCGGAAGGCTTCGGCATTCCCGGATTTTAAGCGGAAAGCCAGCGCGGCGATCATTTCGAGCGAATACAGCTCGACAATACCGCCGTCACGGTTGCGCTCCCGGCGGTAAACCCGCTCCTCACGGAGTATGCCGCTTTTGAGTATGGAGCGGATGTTGCTCCCCACGGCAGGAACGAAGACTCCGAACAGGTCGGCAATCTGGTGGCGCGTGAGCCATACACGGTTCTCCGGCGTGTGGATTTCCACCCGCCCGTTTTCAATGCTGATAGGTTCTCTTGTCGTCATAGTCATACAAATTTATCAATTTTTTGTTATACTGTTCAACCGTTTACCGTTATAATATCTGCCGTTTCCGGTTCGTCCTCCTCGTAGAGATTTATTTTCCGGCCTTTGGTCTGTTCTTTCAGCCGTTTCATGTCCTCGTCCACCTTGCGGTCGGTCACTTTGGCGTAAATCTGCGTGGTGGAAATGCTCTTGTGTCCCATCATGCGGCTGACAGTTTCGATAGGCACACCCAACGAGAGCGTGATATGTGTCCCGAAATTGTGCCTCGCCTTGTGAAAGGTCATGTCGAAGCCGTATGTCCGTCCCAGTTCTCTGGTGAGCTTGATGAGATACCCCCGGCAATAGAGGTTGAAAATCCTGTCGCTTTTACGCTCGTGGCGGTATTTCTCGATGATCTGCAACGGCACGTTCAGCAGGCGGATGGCCGAGGGCGTTTCGGTCTTCTGGCGCCGGATGTGTATCCAGTACGTTCCGTCGTCCGACTGCGTGATGTCTTTTTCGGACAAGCGTTTCAGGTCGGCGTAGGACAACCCCGTGAAGGTAGCGAAGAGAAACCAGTCCCGCACCCGCTGGAGGTTGGGTTTACCGACGGGAGTTTCCATCAGTTTTTTGAGGTCTTCGAGTTTCAAATGGCGGCTCTTGCGCCGGGGCAGTTCCGGGTGCAGCTTCCCGTAAGGGTCGCGCCGGAGTGTACCCTGACTGACAGCCCGCTTGGTCATTTTTCAACCGGTAAAGATGCTCGTGTACTGTCTTGGGTTTCATTTCACGATCTGTACGCAGGAATATTTCAAAATCATCGTAGAACTCCCGGTCAAGGCTCCGCAACGCTACATCCTCCTTTTCCTTCCTTTTTTTCACGAAGGAGGCTAAAATATTATAGGAGTTCTCGTAACTTTCATAGGTTTCTTCCTTGCGATCCACGCCGACACGCTTGCGGAACTCCTCGTTATGCTCGCGGAACAAGGCAAGGAGGGTGAACGGTTTCTGCCCGATTCCTTCCACGGCGTTTTTGACCAGCTCGGCCGTCACGAAACCGAGGCTTTTACGAATATGACGGTAATGTCCGGTGATTTTTTCGGTCAGTTTCTCTATTGCCTGGTTTACCGTTCGGGCGTTCTCGCTTCGTCCGTTCGCCCTTTTGGTTTCCGGATTCCAAAGCGATGGATCGACAAACGCGTTGATATTGATCGGGGCCGACTTGGCGTCGATGCTTACCTTGCATAACAATTTACATGTTCCGTCCTTGCGGACTTTCGTGCGGTTGATGTAGAACAGCAGGGAGAACGTGCTGCGGCGTTTTATCTCTTTATTATTCGTTTCCATAATCGTTGTGAATTTGATTGTCAATGATAGATTAAATAGCTACGGAGAAGCGGCCGGCAATCTTTTCCTCTAAAGACCGGGTATCCATGTCGATCTTGTCATCGGTCACTTTGGCGTAAATCTGCGTCGTGGAAATGCGGCTATGCCCCAGCATTTTACTGACGGTTTCAAGCGGGACACCATGCGAAAGCGTGATCTCGGTGGCGTAGGTATGGCGTCCGCAGTGAAAGACGAGCTTCCGTTCAATCCCGCAAATGGCGGCAATACGTTTCAGCGTCCGGTTGAGTTCGTTGTTGCTGTACATCGGCAGCAGTTTCCCTTCCGGGGCCATATCCCGGTACTTGTCGAGGATGAGTAACGGGATGTCGAGCAACGGCACTTCATAGTCGATTTTCGTCTTCTTGCGGGCGGTCTTGATCCATACCTCACCGTCCTCGGCCACTTCCAGATCCTCCGTCGTCAGGCGGCACATGTCCCCGTAAGGGATACCCGTGTAGCAGGAGAAGAGGAACAGGTCGCGGATATGGTAGAGCTTCGGGTCATGCAGGGGTGTGGTCATCAGCCGTTGTAACTCTGCGGCGGTAAGGTATTTCTGTTCCCGCTCGGGATGTTCGGCTTCATAACCCGCGAACGGGTCGGCAGTGATAATCCCTTCCGCGATGGCTTCCCCGACAATCGTGTTCAACCGTGTGACAAGCAACACGATAGTTCCCAGGGCAAAGCGGCGCTCCGTGCGTAGGTAGAGGTCATAGTTGTCGATGAATGAACGGTTCAGGGCCGTGAAAGGAACATCCGACAACTTGTATTTCTCCTGGATGAAAGCGGCCACACAGTTACAAGCATAGCGGTAAGATTGCGCTGTTCCCTTTTCCCGGTTCACGCCGACACGTTTTCGAAATGTTCGATGAACGTCCGGAAATAACCCAACAGGGTTTCCTGCCCGAAAGCCGTCCCCAACAACAGATTCCTTATTTCTTCAGCCGTTACATTCTCACGGGTGGCTGACAGTTCGTCATAAATGGCAATGGCTGAAGCTCGCAAATCGTCCAGTTGCCGGTTGATTTCCCGCGCGGCGTTACTTTTACCCGTGGCACGTCCGGATGCCCACAGTGCAGCGGGTACGGACATTTTCGCACTAAAAGCCGCTTCTGAAAATTTGCCGACAACAAGTTTCGCCATGACCGGGCAATGTCCCTCGTCATTCATTTCGCTCTTTTTGAGGTAGAACGTAACCGTTACATCCGTCTGTTTCATAACTCTATTTTTTATGTTGCAAAATTACTTGATATAGAGTTATTTACAGTTATGAAAATTATAGCGGAACAAAGAATAAAACCCCGGATGCCGGTAACATAACCTGTATTTCCATGAAAAACGGAAAAAAACGGTTATCTTTACGGGCAAAATATAGGGTTCTTTGCATGGTGAACGGTAAAACCGCAGGTGGTCAAGCGTTATTTTGCCGGATTATCCGGGGCTAAAAAAGGCAACGGATAAGTAGCAAATCTTTCTCTTAACCTTTCATTATCCTGCATTTTAGCGATTTGGAAAGGCATAGAAGAATTTGGCTTAACTCTCCTCAATACCAAACACTTACTTTATTTATCCAAATTTTGCCGTTTTTTTGCGAGTTCTTGTTATATTTGCATTATACAAACCCCGGAAAAGTCACTATGATTCTGACATATTACACCGCCACGACCCTGATTATCATCGCCTATCTGCTGGGTTCGATTCCGAGTGCCGTGTGGATCGGCAAAAAATATTACGGCATCGACATCCGCGAACACGGCAGCAAAAACGCCGGCACGACCAACATGCTGCGCGTGCTGGGCAAGCGCGCGGCCCTGCCGGTTTTCGGACTGGACGTGCTGAAGGGATTCGTCGCCGTGACGATCATCGACCTGATGAAATACGACAGCGTTTTCGCCGACGGCGCAAACGAAACGTGGTTCTACATCCTGCGCTTCATCGCCGTATTCGCCGCCGTTCTGGGGCATATCTTCCCGATCTTCGCCGGATTCCGCGGCGGCAAGGGCGTGGCGACGCTCGTCGGCGCCATCATGGGCGTAAACGCCCCGCTGGTGCTGCTCTGCTTCGGCGTCTGGTTCCTCGTGTTGATGATTACGCACTACGTATCGCTGGCCTCGATGGTCGCAGGGTGCAGCTTCCCCATTTTCACGCTCATTTCGCCGAAAGTGAACCATCTGGTTCCGTTCGTCGTGTTCTCGTTCATCATCGCCGTGCTGCTGATCTACACGCACCGCAAAAATATCGAAAGGCTCAAGGCCGGCACGGAATCGAAAATCTACATCTGGAAACCCCGCCACGTGAAACAGCAGCCCCCCCAAGCCGGAAAAGAAAGAGGAATAAAAACGGCTCAAAAAGCTCTGCGGCAGGGCTTACGGTTCAAAACATAGGCAATATAGGATAAAAAATACCGCGATTTGGCGGTAAAATCGTTTTTTTCGCCTATCTTTGCTCAGCAATTAGGACGCGACCATGTTACAGGAGAATCTGATCAAAATATACGAAACCAGTTTCCGCGACAATCGTGAAATGCCCGCCCTGACCGATTATTTCAAGGGCGAAACTTTTTCGTATTACGAGATGGCCAAGGAGGTCGCCAAGCTGCACCTCCTCTTCAAAAAGGCCGGCATCAGGCAGGGCGACAAAATCGCCCTCATAGGCCGCAACAATCCCCGCTGGTGCATCACCTACATAGCCACGATCACATACGGAGCGGTCATCGTCCCGATCCTGCAGGATTTCACCCCCGCCGACATCATCCACATCATCAACCACTCGGAGAGCCGCATGCTCTTCTTGGGCGACAACTTCTGGGACAATATCGAAGAGGAGCAGATCCGGCAGATCGAAGCCGTCTTTTCGCTGACCGACTTCCATACCATTTACGAACGCGACGGCAAGGCGCTCACCAAGTTCCAGCGCGACATCCTGAAGAATTACCGCTCGAAATATCCGCGCGGATTCAGCATAAACGACATCAAATACCCCGAAATTCCCAACGATCAGGTGATCCTGCTCAATTACACGTCGGGAACCACGGGATACTCGAAGGGCGTCATGCTCACGGTGAACAACCTGACGGGCAACGTGATTTTCGCCCAGCGGATGATCAACACCCAGACCGGCACCTTCTATTTCCGCAAAGGCGGGCGCACGCTGTCGTTCCTGCCGCTGGCGCACGCCTACGGCTGCGCGTTCGACTTCCTTTCGCCGCTGGCCGTGGGCGGACACATCACCCTGCTGGGCAAGATTCCGTCGCCCAAGATTCTGCTCGAAGCCATGGGCGTCGTAAGACCGACGGTCATCTGCTGCGTGCCGATGATTCTCGAAAAGGTCTACCGCAAGCAGGTGATGCCGATGCTCGAAAAAGGCCCCATGTCGATCGCCGTGAAGATTCCGCTGCTCAACACGGCCATCTACTCGGTGATCCGCAAAAAACTGCTGGAGGCCTTCGGCAACAACGTAGACATATTCATCGTCGGCGGCGCACCGATGAATCAGGAGACCGAAGCGTTCCTGATGAAGATCAAGTTCCCGATCACCATCGGCTACGGCATGACCGAGTGCGCGCCGCTCATCAGCTTCACGCCCGACAACGAGTTCAAGGCCGGATCGTGCGGGCGCTACCTGCACGAACAGCTCGAAGTGAAGATCGACTCGCCCGACCCGCAGCACGAAGCGGGCGAAATCATCGTCCGCGGCGAACATGTGATGAAGGGATATTACAAGAACGAAAAGGACACCGAAAAGGTCCTCGAACCCGACGGGTGGCTGCATACGGGCGACATGGCCACGATGGACCCCGACGGCACGCTCTACATCCGGGGCCGTTCGAAGACGATGATCCTCTCCGGCAGCGGACAGAACATCTACCCGGAGGAGATCGAGGACAAGCTCAACAACATGTATCTCGTGCTGGAGTCGCTCATACTGGAAACCGAAAACGGAAAGCTCAAGGCGCTGGTCGTCCCCGATTACGAGCAGGCCGAGCTGGAAGGCGTGGACAAGAACGACCTGCCGCAGATCATGCAGAACAACCTCACGGAGCTGAATACGCTGCTGGCGGCGTACGAACGCGTCTCGGAGCTGGCAATTTATCCGACCGAGTTCGAAAAAACACCAAAACGCAGTATCAAACGTTATCTATACAGTCCGTCGCTATTGACCAAATAAAACAAGTCTCAGCAGGTAACCGCATACTTTGGATTCTCTATCCCAAATTCTTCATAGTCACTGAATCCAATTCCAACAATGAGGCGTCACTAATAGTTCGGTTACCTGCTTTTTAAAATAAAACCTTCGGGGTAAATCCCGAAGGTTTTATTTTTTGCAGACATCTATCTTTGTTAACTATTTTTCAACACCTTTCGCTTCTCGACTTGGAATTCCTCTTCTGTTATTACTTTTAATTCTTTCAATTGCACTAATTTTAATATTTGATCTACAGTCGATGATCTGAACTCTGGACTTAACTCCTTTTGTTGGTAAATTTGGTGTCGAGCAACTATAATCTTCAAACGGTCCAATATGCAATTTGCATCATCAAGTACTTGATTAAATGTAATGGCAGTAATTCCGCTACTAGAAATTGTATACCCAGAATAACACACCACTAATAGACGAGGCATAGTAATATTATTCACAAGTATATTAACTCCTAGAGCATCTATTTTTGCCTTATCTTTGATTGCACCTATTCCATATTCCACTCCAAAACTTCCTATTGCACTCCCAATACCAACAGACGACAATTTAGATACAACCTTCCCTTCAACTAATAACTCGGCATCAATTATATCTTCATATCTTAAAAAAACAGGTTCTGTATTTACCCTATGATATAATAACATCTTAGCATGCTCATCAATTGCAAAAATATACTCACTATCTAACCCATATTTTATATAAGTTGGATTAAAATTTTCATATGACTTTATCGACTCACTAAAATATTGCTTATTCGCATCTTCCTTACTCTTCGTATTATTAATATTAATGATAAAAATTACGATTACAGCAAAAACGATAAATACTACATAAATCATATACCACTTTTTTTTTAGTAGATGACAAAAGTTAAAATTCTATTGTTAAACATCTAATTATTAATAGATTATATTTGCAAAAGTCCCTGAAAATTAGTAGTTTTAAAGAAAAGTTCGCTGCTTTTTCCATGAAGGCTACTGATTCCAAGGACTTGGTCAAAATTAACCAAATCCTCCCGATTATGCAAGAGTATTTTGGAAAATCGATGAATCTGGCCCGCATAAAGCTTATGGCTTACATGCTCCATGCACTTTGTGTGGTGCAGACTGTGAGCCTTCACAAACTGGCTTCGGCAATGCCTACGTCGGTTGAGCGTGATTCCAATCTGCGCCGCATTCAGCGATTCATTGCCAACTATGCCTTGAACCTCGACCTGGTAGCAAGGATGATCTTCTCGTTGCTTCCTGTTAAGGACGGTTTGGTTCTGAGTATGGACCGCACCAACTGGAAGTTCGGAGAGTTCAACATCAATATACTCACCCTCGGCATCACCTACAAGGGTATTGCCTTTCCATTGCTGTTCTGCCTTTTGGACAAGCGCGGCAATTCCAATTGGGAAGAACGCAAGGATATCATCGAGCGGTTCTTCCGACTTTTTGGACATGACTGTACCGACTGCCTTGTGGCCGACCGCGAGTTTATCGGCAAGGAGTGGATAGGCTGGCTTAACGACAACAGAATTCGATACTATATCCGTATCCGGCAGGACGTTTGGGTTGTCAAGCCTTCCACAGGAGAAAGAATTAGAGCATGGTGGCTCTTCAATTCCCTCAAAGTCGGACAGGAGAAATTCTACAACAAGCTCTTTTTGCACAAAGGGCAGTATGTCTATCTCGCCGGAAGTCGAATCAAGAACTCTGACGGGATACCCGAACTTCAGATTCTGCTCTGTTTCAACCGACCTGAAGATGGAGTTGCGACCTATAAAAAACGCTGGGAGATTGAAACGGCATTCCGTGCCATGAAATCTTCGGGCTTCAATATCGAGGACACCCACCTGCGCGACAGAGAGCGCATCGCGCGTCTGTTTGCGATAGTCTGCATTGCTTTTGTGTGGGCGTATCTAGTTGGTGAACATAAAGATATATACGTTAAACCGATAAAAATTCTGAAGCATGGACGAAGGGCTAAGTCTTTGGTCAAGTATGGTCTTGAGGAAATCTCAAACGTGCTTTTCCGACCGACATACACACCTAAATTCGATGTATTCAAAATTTTGTCATGTACTTAACACTTTTTTACAAATATGAAAATAATTTCTTCATCAATATTTTCATCTAAAAAATATTCTTGAAATATACCCACATATTTCTTTTTTAGATTGAATTTTCATATTATCATTCAAAACTCTATCTTTACGGCATGAAAATCACCAAGAAACAGACGATCGGCGAAAACCTGCTCTATGTGATGGTCTGGTCGGCCATCATTCTGGTGCCGGTGCTCAACTCGCTGATGATGTCAGAGCTTCACGTCAGCTGGGAAAACGTATTGATCGCATGGCGCAAGATCGCGCCCTACCTCATCATATTCATCGTCCACAACAGCGTCATCGCGCCGCGGTTCATGCTCAAGCACAAGTATTGGAAGTATCTGATAACCAATCTGACGCTGATCATCGGCACGTTCTGGTTCGTGGACTTCTACGAACAGCACATCACCGACAGCCTGCTCTTCTCGGACCTCTCCGAAGACCAGTTCATCGAGCACCGCAAGGCGTCGTTCACCGATCTGGAAATGTACTGGAACGTGATTCTGGGATTTTTCATGTCGGGGGCCAATACGGGCATCAAGCTCATGTACCAGTCGATACGCGACGAACAGCAGATGGAGGAGCTCAAACAGCAGAACATGCAGGCCGAAATGGATTATCTGAAGTACCAGATCAATCCCCACTTCTTCATGAACACGCTCAACAACATCCATGCGCTGATCGACATCGACACGGAATATGCAAAAAACGCCGTGATCGAGCTTTCGAAGATGATGCGCTACGTGCTCTACGATTCGGGACGCGAAATCATCTCGCTCAACAAGGACATTCAGTTCATCCAGAATTACATCGGGCTGATGCGCATCCGCTACACCAACGACGTGGACATCCGGGTGGAGTATCCGCACGACCTGCCGACGCAGGTCTCCATTCCGCCGCTGCTGCTGATCGTCTTCGTGGAGAACGCATTCAAGCACGGCGTGAGCTACAACAACCCGTCGTTCATCCACATGCACGTCGATTACGCCGACGGCAAGGTCACCGGCACGATCAGCAACAGCCGCCACACGCAGAAAGGCGAAAGACACAGCGCCGGAATCGGACTGGACAATGTCCGCAAGCGTCTGGAACTGATCTACGGCCCCCGGAACTACACGCTCGACATAGAAGAAAACCCTACGACATACACCGTAAAACTCGTAATACCGACCCTCAATGCTTAAGTGTATCGCCATTGACGACGAGCCGCTGGCTCTGCGTCAGATCGAAAGTTACATACGGAAGATTCCTTATCTGGAGCTTACCGCTTCGTGCAACAACGCACTCGAAGCCCAGCAGTTTCTCGCCGGACAGCATGCCGACCTGATCTTCGTAGATATCAACATGCCCGACCTGAGCGGCGTGGAGTTCGTCCGTTCGCTGGTCGAAAGGCCGATGGTGATCTTCACCACCGCCTACTCGGAATACGCCGTCGAAGGGTTCAAGCTCGACGCGGTGGATTACCTGCTCAAGCCGTTCAGCTTCGCCGACTTCAGTCGTTCGGCGGGCAAGGCAAACTCGCTCTACGAACTGCGCCACAACCAGCGACCGGCCGACGCATCGGAACCCGTTCCGGAGGCGCTGCCCAAAGACAAGGAGTATATCTCGGTGAAGGCGGACTACAAGGTATCGCTGGTGAAAATCAGCGACATCGTCTATCTCGAAAGCGAAGGCGAATACGTGCGCATGCATCTGGCCGACGGCTCGACGATCACCACCCTGTTCCGTCTCAAGAACATGGAGACGGCGCTCCCGTCGGAGATGTTCATGCGCGTACACCGCTCCTACATCGTGAATCTGCGCTGCATCAAAGGCTACGTCCGCAGCCGCGTGTTTTTGAGCGACACGGAGTACGTGCCCATCGGGGAGAATTACAAGGAGAGCTTTCAGCGTTATATCGACGCCAATTTCAAGAATCTATAAAGCCGCGAAGTCCGGGAATCCCGCCAGTTGGACATACCGGCCGTCGCGGTACTCGCAGCAATAGTGTCTCCGGCCGTTGGTCAGAATGACGAACTGCGCCCCCAGCACCGAATTGTAACGCACGGCCTGCGAAAGGGTCCGTTCGTCGATCCGTATCTCCGGGGCCTTGCATTCGGCCAGCACCAGCGGTTCGGCGCCGTCGCCGACCACAACGACGTCGGCGCGCTGCGGCTGTCCGTTGACCGGCACGGCATACTCCTGCACGATGCGTTTAGGCAGCACCCCGCAGTGCGACACGAGGTAGGCGATCAGATGACGCCGCACCCACTCTTCAGGCGTCAGCACGAGGTAAATTCCCCGCAGGTCGTCCCACACTTCAACCTGCTCACCGCGGCGGCGGGCACGCAGCCGGATGGCAGGAAAGTTGAGTTTGGGAAGTTCTGACATCTTTAGTTCCGGAAAATTTACTATCTTTGACCTGCACAAATATACGAACATTTTCGTTAAGCGGGAGCCGAGCAGAGAAACTCGTTTCGCCGGGCGGCGAAAATGAAGGTTAAAAAAGCGAATATATGAGGAGTATTCTTTCGATCATAGCACTCTTCTCGTGCTGCACGCTGGCGGCGCAGGAGTATATTCCGACCTACGGCCGCGAGTTGCCGCGCGGCGAAGTGATCGCCTACCCCACGGCGCAGGAAGCGGCCGCAGCCTTTGCGGGCGACACCCGTTACTTCACCCGTCTGGCGGACTGGACGCAAAAAGGCAACGTTTTCTCGACCGAGTTCACCGTGCCGTTCGCATGGGCCAACCGGCAGGTATTCTTCCATTTGGGATGGGCTTCGGCCGATTACGAAGTGCGCGTGAACGGCAAAGCCGTGGCCTATGACAGCGACTGCAGCGCTCCGGCGGAATTCAACCTCACGCGCCATGCGCAGGAGGGCCGCAACACGCTGGAAATCGTCGTCAGCGCTCCGTCGCAGGTGGCGCGTCTCGAAAGCTGGAAAAGCGATCCGGCCCCGGCAATAGGTCCTGCATGGGTCATGAGCCAGCCCACGCTGCGCGTACGCGACGTACTGACCAAATCGTGGCGCAGCAGCGAGGAGAACGACAAGGTCATGGCTGAAATCGCCCTCGTCGTTAAAACCGAGTCCCTCAATCCGCGCACTTCACGCATCCACTATGAACTGCTCACTCCGGCAGGCTCCAATGCCGCCATCGGATACAAGGACGTCACACTCGACATGCGCCGCGAGGACACCGTGCGCTTTCTGGCCCGCATTCCAGACAGCATGTTGTGGAACCCCGGACGGCCGACGCAATACACGCTGCGCGTAAAAACCCAGCACGAAGGCCGCTACATGGAGTACATCGAACTGCCGCTCGGATTCCGCACCGTCGAACTGCGCAACGGGCAGCTGGCGGTAAACGGCAATCCCGTCGCACTCCGCACGCGCGAGGTTCCGCCCCAGTTCCCGGCGGAGGAGATAGCCAAGCTCCGTGAGCAGGGATTCAACACCCTCAGGCTCCTGCCGGGGCCCGTGTCGCCGGCGCTGTATGCTGTTTGCGACACGATGGGCATGTATGTGATCCCGCAGGCTCCGATCGACACCCGCAGCAGCGGCGAATCGCGTCGCATCGGGGGCAACCCGTCGAACGATCCCGCTTGGCAGAACGCCTACGTCGAACGGACCGAAGACAGCTATCACACTTCGAAGCGCCACCCGTCGGTAATCGCCTTCTCGCTGGCAACGAAATCGGCCAACGGCATCAATCTCTATGAGAGTTATCTGAATATGAAGAAGTTCAGCGAGACCCGGCCCTTCATTTATCCCGACGCTGCAGGCGAGTGGAACAGCGACGGTTTGAAACTGGAATAATCCGAAACGACCCGAAAACGCATCTGCATCAGGTCCGTCGGCGGATATGCGAAAAAAAATCCTGAAAATTTTTCAGGATTTTTTTGCAATAATAAAAATTATCACTAATTTTGCACTCGCAATCGGATAACGATTGATGCCTCTTTAGCTCAGTTGGTAGAGCACGACACTCTTAATGTTGGGGTCCAGGGTTCGAGCCCCTGAGGGGGTACAGAAAATGCTAAAAGCCGGCACAAATAAGTGCCAAACAACGGCCAAAGCAACGTAAAAGCTTTATAGTTGTCTACTATAAGGCTTTTTTCTTTTGCGGTTACGACAGCAGAATGCCAAACTGCGACAAAAAATCGTTACTAATTCGTAACCAAAACCCAAAAATATTTTTGGTTACGAATTTTCCCCGATTTTGGTTACGAATTCTTTGAAAAGTCCGTCAGTTGTCCGCTGATTGTCAGAGTTTTAAGGCACAATTAGACTAATTTTGTAACCAAAAAAAGTAACCATGAAAAACACATTTAGCGTGCTTTTTTATGTAAAAAAGCAACAGAAAAAGAGCGGATTATTGCCCATTATGGGGCGTATTACTGTCAATAAGCAGACGACACAATTCTTCACGCAGTTGGAAATTGACCCGCAAACTACGGAATGGGACAGCAAAACAAAGAAAATCAATGGAAAGGGAGCAAGTTCCCTAAATAGCCAACTGCGCAATATCGAAGCAAGAATCAGAACTACCTATCAGGAAATGTTTCTGCGCGGTCCTGTGCTGTCTGCCGAGCAAGTTAAAAATGCTTTTTTAGGGATTGATGATTCCAGCACTACCCTATTAAGCGTTTTCCAAGAGTACAAGCAACATCAAAAGGATATGATCGGCAAATGCCGTTCTCTTTCGACCTACAAACGTATTACCCTTGTATATAACCGGGTGGCGGATTTCATCAAGGTAAAACATCACCGTTCGGATATGTACGCCGCGGAGATCGACGGTTCTTTCGTCGATGATTTTTCAGACTATCTATTCACTACGTATAAGGTTTCAAACAATCAAGTTCAAAAAATCATGCAGGTATTCAAACATGTTACAAAAATCTGCATCAAGAAAGGTCTTTTGAAAAAGGACCCGTTCAGCGATTACAAAATTAAGTTTGACCCTGTGGACCCGAATTTCCTGACGGTCGATGAACTTAAATTAATCATCCAAAAGAAATTTTCATTGCGAAGTTTGGAAACGACAAAAGACCTATTCGTATTCAGCTGTTTTACGGGCTTAGCTTTTGTCGATGCCATGAACCTAAAACGTGAAAACATTACGCTTGCTGAAAACGGGGATATGTGGATTAAAATTACCCGTCAGAAAACAAATATTCCGTCGATCATCCCGGTTATGGATATTGCGAAATCCATAATTAAGAAATACGAGAATCAGAATGACAGCTACGTACTACCTCGTTCCCCGCATCAGCACGTAAACGCCTACTTGAAGCAAATTGCAAGTAGTTGCGGCATCAAAAAGAATATGACTTTCCACATGGCCCGGCATACCTATGCCACTACCGCCATGTCTTTCGGCGTTCCTATTGCCACCATCGCCAAGACAATGGGACATGCGAATATGAAAATGACGCAGCACTACGCCCGCGTTCTTCCCGAAAAGATCATCAAAGACATTAACGTTTTGAACACGGCAACGCAAACATTACAAACTCTTTACCAATAAACTACTATATTATGGATGCAGTTCAGACAGCAATCAAAGACAAAATCATCGTTGTTCAGGGTCGTCAGGTGATTCTCGACAGCGACGTAGCAGCCCTTTACGGCGTCGAAACGAAGCGCGTAAACGAAGCGATCAAGAACAACCCCGACAAATTCCCGGACGGGTACATTCTCCAGCTTACCCCGTCAGAATGGGAAGATTTGCGGTCGAAAATTTCGACCACAAAATCCGCAAAGGTCCGCTATGCCCCCAAAGCCTTTACCGAAAAGGGACTTTATATGCTGGCGACAATCCTGAAATCGCCTGTTGCCACACAGACGACAATCGGAATTATCGAAACCTTTGCAAAGGTGAAAGAACTGTCTCGCACGATGTCGGCGTTGCAAGAACCTAACGACCCGCATCTGCAAGAGCGGCTTGCCGAGAAAGGCAGCCGTATCATCAGCGATTTGCTGGACGATGCTTTTGAAACCACGCAGTCCGAAACGACAATCGAGTGCAACCTTGTCGTGCTGAAAGTAAAGCATACAATCACCCGCAAACCGAAATAGCAAACACTCAAACGAATAGCCGTCCTGCAATTTCAGGGCGGCTTTTTTCGTTATATTCTGGCTTGTTTAGAATATAAAATCTATATACATTTGCTTCGACTATGAATGAAAACATAAGATTGGAATGGTTTAAACCGGACCTTACTGCACCGTTGGAGGTTCCTCTGATGGATAGCGGCGTACACGCAGGGTTCCCCTCCCCTGCGGACGACAGCATCGAACAACCGCTTGATCTGAATAAATTGGTAGCCCCGAATCCGAACGCTACATTTTTCGCACGTGTTGTCGGGGACAGCATGAAAGACGCGCATATCGAGGAGGGCGATTTGCTGGCGGTCGATAAGTCCGCCGATCCGCTCGATGGGGATGTCGTGGTGTCCTTTATCGACGGGGAATTTACGCTGAAAACGATCCGGTTTAAAGGGGCGCAGGTTTGGCTTGTCCCTGCCAATGAAAAGTACAAGCCTATCGAGGTCACTACGGACTGCGACTTCCGTGTGTGGGGCGTTGTCCGGTATGTAATAAAGAAAGTCAAAAAATAATGTACGGCCTTGCGGACTGCAATAATTTCTACGCATCCTGCGAACGAATGTTCGCCCCCGATCTAAACGGGCGGCCTGTTGTCGTATTGTCGAATAATGACGGGTGCATCATTGCCCGCAGCGATGAAGCAAAAGCGCTCGGTTTGAAGATGGGCGATGCCTATTTTCAGCAGGCTGCATTTCTCCGGCAAAATAATGTCGCTGTCTTTTCTTCCAATCTGGAACTCTACGGGGATATGAGTACGCGGGTTATGAATACCCTTAAATCGTACTCCCCCGCTACCGAGGTCTATTCCATTGACGAAAGTTTCATGGATTTCACGGGCATCGACCCGGCCACGCTGCGGGACTTCGGGCTGGAGATCGTGCAACGAGTGAAAAAGAATACGGGCATCCCGATCAGCTTGGGTATCGCTCCGACCAAAACGCTGGCGAAGATCGCCAGTAAGTTGTGCAAGCAATATCCGAAGCTGGCGGGCTGCTGCTACATGCACCGCCCGGAAGATATAGAGAAAGTACTGCGGCGGTTCCCTATCGGCGACGTATGGGGCATCGGGAGACGCTTCGAAAAGAAGCTGCTGGCCGCGAACGTCGCCACGGCATACGACTTCACGCAGTTATCCCCGGAGTGGGTGCGCCTGAACATGGGCGGCATTACGGCTCTGCGCATGTGGAAAGAGCTGCGGGGCGAAGCTTGTATAGGGTTTGATGATATGCCGCAGCCCAAGCAGCAGATACGCACCTCCCGAACATTTCACAACGACGTTTCCGATTACGGCGAACTGCACCGTAATATCGCGCTTTTCACCGCCACCAGCGCCGAAAAGCTGCGCAAGCAGCAATCCGTCTGCGGGGAAATCCGGGTGTTCATCCTGACGAACCGCCACCGCCCCGACAAGCCGCAAAGCTATGAAAATGCGCTGCTGAAACTGCCCAACCCGACAGACAGCACCATCGAATTGGTAAAATATGCGGGCAAGATACTGCGGGACTTGTACTCCAAAGGCTACGGCTACAAACGTGCGGGCGTGGTTCTTTCGGATATTCGGTCGAACGAAGGAGTACAAATCAATATGTTCGACCCGATTGACCGGGACAAACATACGCGGATCATGGCGGTCATGGACGCCTTGAACAAGACCTACGGCCGAAACAAGATAAGCCTCGCCACGCAGGGCGCGACACCGCCCTACCGCATGAACCGCGAACACCTTTCCCAACGATATACGACCAGTTGGGACGACATTATTCAGGTAAAGGCCATGTAATTTATACAATTAAAGGTTCCGAAATATAGGTGCAGAAATCGTAACTTTCTCCCCATCATTTTTTATCAGAACATCATAGACCCCAAGAAAATGCAATTTCGTATCTACTGATTGCGGTTTAAGCGCAACACTAATACAATCCTTCAGTCGATCGTCTACACGTCCTTGTGAACTCTCGTAAAATATTCCGTCAATAATGGGTTGCACTAACACATCAAACGTAAATTTTGCGGGAATCCAGTACTCTCTGTCTGCATTAACGTTATCTGTAAATTTATGGTGCATATATCGTTGAAAATTTATTATTTCGTCATCAGAATAGAAATCCGCTCCAGCCCTACGCAATTCTTCAATTTCTGCCAAGAAATTCGAAAGTCCATTCGCTACCTGACGATTAATCCCGGACCTGTTTTCACGTAAATCTGGATTTATAATCGTCAATCCGTCAAGTGGTTTATATGATTCCCAACATCCGACAACAGCACGATATTCTTCATCTATCATCGGTCCTCGAAAAAAGGGACAGGCTTCAAATAGCGACAGTATAATACTATTTGTTAGACGCGGGATTTCTTCTTCGTTATCTCGATTTACAAGAACACCATAGAATAAGGGATTATCCGGCATATTCGCCCGTCCGAATTTTTCACAAAGTTGCTGCGGCAAATAGCTGATTTGTTCTTCACTCTGAACTTCATTAAATGATTTTACCTGACGAGCGCGTAATACCAATATCCCGGCAGGCATGGTTATAATTGGCGCAACAATCGGCTGCCCTATCATATCATTAAACGCATCTTCAATATCTTCGAATTGAGCTGCAGGATCATTTTCAATTCGCCGGAGACGACCGATAAGGTTATTCAAGTCAAACATATCGTTCAAATTTTCCATTAAGGTAGTGAAAATATCTTAATGGTAAATGGCATTTTTTTGTATCTTTATCAACGATTTAAAGCGCAAGAATCTACTATGACCAATAAAGACCAACATCCTGCTATTCTATATAAGTACATTGATACCACTGGTGGTTTATCCATGCTGCAAAAAGAAGAATTATGGTTCAGGCGAACAGGCTTTCTGAATGACCCTTACGATTGTTACCTTTCGCACGAATGTCAGGGAAAATACCCGGAATTTAGTGTGTCCTTTGACTTAAATGAACTCACCAAATATTTCGGAATTTGTAGTTTAAGTGAAACTGCTACCACCTTTTTGATGTGGAGTTATTACAACGAGCACAAAGGCATGTGTATAGGTGTCAATATGAAAGACATTTATACCTCTTTAATTAACCATTTTCACGATAAAATCAATAGTTACCTCTCATTCAGAAAGGTTGTATACAAAAATAAACTTCCAGATTTAAATCTTATCAATATAGTACCATTTGACTATCAGACACCCCGGATTGATAACACCCCATCCAAAAAAGCCCAGAACGAAATCAACGGTTTTCTATCGACAAAAGCGAAGTGGTGGGAACATGAAAAGGAGTATCGTCTGATACTGCGGCAAACTCCTAATCCCTATCTGAATTTAGACGAACCGGTAAAATTACAAATGCGTAACTTGATTAATAGAGTGTATTTAGGATGCAAATTTGACGGTAACATAGATACTATAATCAATATAGCAAAAGAAAAGAAATTTGATGTATATAAATTCAGACAACAATCACATACCTATGGATTATATGCAGAGAAATTATACTCTCACAACAATCAATAAAACTTTTTAGCTTAAAAAATAATTATTCATACATTTGTGAAACACTAACCCATTCCTATTATGTATCTCTTCAACAATACTCCCATTCAAACCCGATTCGATGAAAGCGATAAGAAAATCGCATCCGAACTTAACAAAATAACAGATAATGAGCTATTAAATTGCGACTTGCAAAAGATCGCGGACAGAATAGAACAACAATATAGCATTATCTGCGACACGGAGTTTACAACAGAAGATGTTGAGCCAATTAGTTATCTTATGCCCATTTCGCGAGAAGCGTTACGACCAGAATTACGAATTGGTGCAATCCATGAGTTTTATGATTTTGTCGCAGTCGATTATAAATTCAAAATCCAAGGTGATTATACTTTCTTTTTCAATACTCCTACCGATACACACTATGCTCCTATAAAGGGAAGTGCAAATGCAAATGGATTAACCTTAACCATTATAACAGAATATACACGCATCCCACTAAGCGATGAATGGAAAGAACGAGTAAAAGAGGATATTAAATTTCTTGTTTCAGAAGTCAAAACAAGAATTAACCTCTTAAAAGAGGAATGCAAAAAACGCAATGCCAACATCAAGCCAAATGTGTTATCAATTCTCGAAAAAGAAAGGCAGAATTTGATCGAAAAAAAAGCACACGATGCAAAACTTAATCCGTTCAAATAACAAATGTCCAGCCCTGAAAGGCTGGACATTTGTTTTAGTCATCAGGCTGATTGTCCCAGCCGGGGATTATCACCGTGTCTATTCCCACTCCGGGGCACGGTATTTCGTCGATTGTTTCGACCTCTGCCAGCTTGCAGCGGGTCAGGCCGAGCAGGGTCAGCAGTACGATCAAGATGCTTACGAATGTTTTTCTTTTCATAATCTTATTTTTTGTAGTTTTTGAAATCCACGGTGTGAAATATCGCTTTGTGGTTGCACCAGCGGGCCAGTCGCCGCTGTTCGGGTGTGGGGTGTATCTTGCTCTCAAAGTCGCGGTAAGGCTGTGCAAAGGGCTGGCATCCCAGCGCACGCAGTTCTTCGATGCGGCCCAGCGCGTCATCCACGTCCCGAACGAGGACATAGAAAAACATCTTTGCGGGCTTCACGCCGCATTTTTTCAGCCTTTCTATTGCCCTGTGAACGTTGTCCCGGACGGCGGAGCTGTCATATGCCATGCGAATATACTTCGACCACTTCACGCGGGAGAGCAGTTCTGCGATTTCGGTATTCCGGGCGATTTGCCGGGCATCAAGACCCTGGTTGAAGTCCACCCGCACCCCTAACCGGATGATCTTCTCGATCTGCTCCAGTCCCCACCCGGACGCAAGTACGTTGTTGTCGAGCAGTACGGCGTTGCGGCGTCCGCCTAAAAATTCCTCAATGTCGGCATTTGCCCGGATTGCCCCCTCTTTACGGGGGACTACGCACCACGGGCAGCGGTTCACGCATCCGCGGGTCAGGAAACCTACTGCCGCAGGATAATCATACAACCCGTAATCGGGGCAGGAGTGTTCCACTTCTTCGGGCAGGACCCGCGCATAATCCCGATACCCGGTTCCGCCTTTCACGACTTCGCAGGGGAAAACGTGGGGATAGTCGGGAGTGAACGTAAACACCTTTGCCATATACACCCGGTCATACTGCCCGAACATGGGGTCGGCGAACTCCACGCTGTCGCCGTGGACTTTGTGTCATGCGGACAACTTCATCAGCGCGAGGTTCGGGAAGTGGTGGCCGTCTACGTCTATCAGTCCTATTTTCATGGTTTATTGTTTTAAAAGTTCGGTTATTTCGGGGTCGAGGTTCCCGCGGTACTGCATCCGCTTGTCCATGCCGCAGGCCGTCAGGAAATGTTCGCGGCCCTCTACCTTGCGACCGAGCCGGGAGCACGCCACGGCTTTGAGGTATTCGGTCGTCGCGGACTGCTCCAGCCCGTCGAGGATTTCCAATGCCTGCGCGTCATGGCCGAGCGAAAGGAGCGTTACGACGGTGTTGCGGTCGCGGTATTCAAGTAAGTTGTAAAGGGCTTTCGCATACCTGCGCTTTTGCAGCAGGTCCACACCCCGCATATAAGCCGTATCGACCTCGCGGGTGTGAATGGTGTCCTTTATCATTCCCTGCCTGCGCAGGTCGTAACGCAATGTCACGGCCCGCAGCCACGGATAGACGCTTTCTTTAAGATAGCGATAATCCGCCGGGTATCGTTCGCGGATCAGCCGCTCCCGTCGGTCGGGGTCTTTCTCGGCGGCGATCAACTCCAGTATTTCGGCGCGGTGCGGCAGGCTTTCGTCACCACGGATGCGGGCCGCCAGTTCGGGCCAGTCCTCGGCCACCCACCGCACCCGAACGAGCGTATCGACCTGGGGGCCGATGCGCTCCCGCAGGTAGCCTTTGAGGGCATGGGCGCGGCCTTGCGCCAGACTACGGTTGCGGGCAAAACTTCCCTCCGGGGATGCCGAGGCCGTGAGCACGACGCTATCGACGAAAAATTCCTGCTGGGCGATCAGTCCGGCCATGCGTGCCTGAATCTTACCGAGCTGTGCGGTGTTTCTGCCGAGGGTGTCGAGTACACGGGTGTCGTTCACCAAAAACTGAATGTAGTTGCGGTCCTGCACGGTGGCGTACTTGTTTATGACCTTTATTTTGTAGCGCGTCGTGGTATCGACGAACGAGAGCATCGACGAAACGTGATAGGTCAGCGTATCGGACGGGGGCAGCGTGTAGCTGCTGTCGTCGAGGGCCACGACACGGCCCTGTAAGGTTACAAGCATCGTTTTCGACGTTTCGTCTGTCGGGACCTCCTGCGAATAGTAGTACGAGATATGGCCGGGATGGGCCGCCACGCTGTCGAGCCGCACGCCCTCCGGATAGGGATATTTCACGAAGCGGGCGAAAGCGCGGGCTTCGGCGCTGCTGTCGGGTGCGAAAGCCCGGACATACTTGCCGAACTGCCAGTAGTCGCGCTGCTGCACCCGTGAAAACAGCCCGCCCCGAATGGTGATGTCCTGCAAAGCATGCGCTTCGCCGTACTTGTGCAGATAGGGGGTTACGATGACGCTCCGGCATGCGCCCTGCAACTGCCGGGGCATGTCGATCACGAAGTCGATTATGACCTTTCCCAGCCGTTCGGGAAGCGTTCGGGCTTTGGCGCGTATGGTTACCTGCTGAATCTGCATTGCCATTATACGTTCGCCGTTCTCCTGTACTTCGGTCGGCACGAGGTAGAAACGGTTGCTGTCCCATTCGATCTTCAAGGCGGGCGGCTGGTAGGTCTGCTGCTCGCGTTCGCGCTGTTCGCGGCTGACGTGCAACACGTCGGCGCAGTATTGGCGACGCTCCAGATGCCCGGTTATCGAACAGCCGCAAAGCAACGCGGCCAAGCATACGGCAATAGTTTTCATTATCCTTTTCATTTTCTACTGCAATTTATATTCGACCAATCCGTTATCCGATGTGCGCTTAAATTCCGCGGAATAAGACGTTACTGTGAACGTGGCGTAACTCCCTAACCCGCTCAATGATACAGACCCTTTTCCTGTCGTATGGTCGGCTTCAATCTTCACCGTTACGATATACTGCTTTTTTGTCACGGCCCCACCGAAAGAATATATGTCGGCATTGGCCGTCACTTTCACGGTCAGGTCGTCCACTACGGGCTGCGAAGATTCCACGGTAACATAGAGCAAGCCCCCCGATGTGCTGAATGTCGGTTGGAGGTCGGCGGTGGTCTTAATACCCATTACCGATGTGATGATCTCCGCGCTGTGGCCGTCGGTGTCGGTTACGGTTATTTTCAGCGGGTTCGGCCCAAGCATATTTGGCTTCACCCGTAATGTATTTGTGCCGTTCCCGTATTGGGTGAATGTCGTCAGGGGAACGTCGGAGCCATAACGACCATAGTACACGGACGGAACACCTTCCACTTTTACGGTGTAGTTCCCGGAGTAACCGGGTTGTGACACGGTATAGTCGATATATGCCCGGTCATAAACCGTCAGTTCATTTCCCTGCTGGGCATAGGTTATCGTCAGTTCCGGGTTTTTGAATACCGTTGTCAGCACACGCTCCATGCTGAATCCGTATTTGTCCGTAACCGTCAGACGGAGCCGCACGTCGCCCGGCTCTGCCTGCGTATAGCTGATACCGGCCGTTACTGTTCCGTTGCCCGAAAAGAACGGATAAGGCGTACCGGGGTTCCGATTCACGCCGTCGATGGCGACTATCCCCGTCCCGGCGTCGATATGATAGGACAAGTAATAGACATTTTCGGGGTTGTTCGTGGATGTAAGCCGCAGTTCGGTTGTCGCAGGTTCCCCCGGTGCATGGTTTTCGGCAAATGGCGTGACGGTGAGTTCTGCCGTCGATACCCGCCAGTCCACGGTGTTCAGACCGAGGATGCGGGCGTCGATGTTGTAAACCCGGTTGCGGCCGACATTGAAATCCGTCGTGTTGTTTTCTCCGAGATAGATGCGGTACACAACCTGCGTTCCGTCGGCTTCGCCCGCTATGGCTATGTAGGTGGCATGTTCCGGGGCGCGGGTTTGATCTTTCTGCTGCTGGGAGCCGATGCCTGCAACCTCTCCCTGCCTGTTCTCCAATAAATAGCAGGTCGCGGCATAGGCCGTTGCCGACGCTTCGACGGGCGGCATGTCGGCAACGGCTTCGCTGCTCTCGGCGCGGCTGAAGTCAAAGAGAGCCGCCGAACGGGGTGCGCTGCGAAACTGCACGGACTTCACATGAAAAGACTTTGCGAAATCAGCAGCCACGGTGTAGCTGAAATTGACCTTTGCCACGGCGCGAAGCAAAGATACGGCGATCTGCGTGTCGCCGCGCACGGTGACGGCCTGCTGCGCGGACATGGGAAAGGGAGCATCCGCGAGGGCCGCAGGCTCCCGTTCGACGCGCAGCGAGCGAACGAAATCCTGCGTCCGCTCGCCCGCGTCGTGTCCGAGGTTGGCAATGGCGTAAAGCGTATAGTCGCCTTTGGGCAGTTCCAGCACGACGGGGCGCACCGGAGCAATATAGACGTGCCGGGCCTGACCGCCGTTTACGGGGAACAAGTACAGATTGATGTCGTCGATGCGGGTGTCGTTCGTCGCGGCGCGTGTCGGGGACATGGCCCCGCAGCGGAATGTCATTGCAAGCTGCTGTTTGGCCTGCGTCGCCGGATTAAGCTCTATGTCCGCATCCGAGCAGGCGCAGCAAAAAAGCATCATGCAGACGACGGTATAAATAAGTTTTTTCATGCTGCTTTTAGAATAAGTAGTTAAAACTGATCTCTGCCCGCGAGGGGCCTACAACCCACCGCTTGTAGTGGTGTATGAAGATGGATTCGTATTCGGGCGGGATGCGGTCGCGGCGGGTGTCTTTCATGTAAAAGACCCCGATGCCGATTTCGGCCGTGACGTTCCAACGCTTCGAGAGCAGCCAAGCATAACCATAGCTGAATCCCAGCCCGGCCATTCCGCCTTTGTAGTAGCGTCGGGAACCGCCGTACAGGTAATTTCCATAGGTTAGCTGGCTGCCGATGAAATGGCCCACGAACGCTTCGTAAAGCCAGCGTTTCGTGCCGATCTGCGCGGCATACAGCCGACAACTGAACGAATCGGAGTTTACGGGATTCCAGTAGGCGGAAAGGTCTAACGTCCACTTGTCCGCGACGGCGGCATCCACTCCTACGTTCACCGTTGCGGTGAGTGCGGCCAACGCGTTTACTTTGGCGCTGAAAAACTGCGCTGCGACCCGATGGGGCTTGCCCCACAAAGCCAGTAGGCAGAGCATTAAGGTGATGATGTGTCTTTTTTTCATGGTTGTAATTCTTTGGAAGCCTACTCCCGAATACAGCGGATAGGATTTGCGGCATAGCGGTAATAATCTGTTGTGCCGATAAATGATGGTACGGAACCCGTCGAGAAAAAAATCGAGGTGCAGGAAATATCGCCATATCGACAAGCCCACGTTCCCCAGTGCATATTGTAGGGCGCATTGGTATAAAGCCGTCCGAGCTGTCCGTTATTCATAAAGCGTGTTTCAACGAAAGTCCCTCCAGTCGGGATATTCGTGGTGCGATTACCGTTGTAATGAATCGTTACATAATAGGGCGACGACTGACTTACCCGCTCGATTCCGGCAAAATCTTCGGGGCTGGGGACTTTCCAACCAACGGGGCACGGGTCATAAATTGATTTGAGGCTTACCTTGCTAATATTGTTGTTGCTTGTCGTGACGTTCCCCCAAAGATTCGGATGATGATTATAAAGCCAATCGGCTACTGATGTCCACTCTTCCCAATCTTCGTACATGGCATCGCTCATAAAGGTTGTCGGGTGAGCAATCGACCACTCCACGGTCATATTGTCATAAGGGCTTTCAGTCCCGGCGTTTCGGGGATAGCTGACAGCGTATTCGAATCCCTCGGCATATACGGCGTCGGCGCGTTTGTTTATATCCTGACAAGTCGCCGGATGCGGAAAGGGGTCTTTGCGGCCCCACTGGTAGTAAAGCCCGCGCGATGAGGGCTGCGTGCAGTCGGTGGTGAGTGCTCCGATATTGCGGTCCATAAAGACAGCCCCGGACGAATAGGTCTGCGCCATTGTTGCCGGGTCGTAATCGACCGACCAGATATGCCACGACCAGATGCAGTTTCCCGCAGCGTCGAACAACCCGATCACGGCGTTGCCCCGCACGGCTCCCGTCGAAAAGGATATACGGCCGTTTGAGTACGCCGCATCTTTGACAACCGTTTCGCTCAATGTCCCCGATTCCCAAAGCACGCGGGCGGAAACTCCGTGAAGCTGCTGCGGCCAGATATTCGTCGTATTCTTGCCGTTGCCCTGCACCGTCGCATCGAACGAATAGCGGGTGTCGAGGGCCGGGGCTATGTAGCAGTTCGCCGTTCCCTTACTGTCGAGGGGTGTTTCCATGACCCGAAAACGGGCATATATGTCGGCATGCGAATCGCGGGGGACATAATTGTAGCTCTCCGACGATGAAAGGAGCCGGGAATATGCGGCGTCGGCGTACCAGCCCACGAAAGCATAGGACCCCGTCGCTGCGGCGGTCAGTCGGCATCCGTCCTCGTGGCATAACGCTGCGGTGCGCTTGCCGCCGCCCTCGTTCGCAGTTTGGGTATATAGGCATCTGTCTGCCGTGACGCTCCCGCCTGCGGAAGTATGGGCGTAAACTATATTTGCCATCGTATGTTTGAAATCGTAAGACTGTGCGAATCCGTATTCGTCGGTCAGCGTTACGCGGTAGGCCAGCGTTGAATTGTCTTTGGTGAAAACGGACGGGCCGTAATCGAGGTAAAAGTAATTACCTCCTTTGGGGTTATAGATTTCAAAGTCGAAGCTGTTATTGCAGTCGGTACGGTCAAATTCGAAATAGTCGCTGTCGCCTTGTGTCACCTCCAGCCGCCCGCTGATAGCGAGCGAGCTGTTTTCGTTCACCATATCGACATGCAGGCTGTAATCCGGGTCGTACACGCAGTAGCCGCCGATATTGCCGTCGTCGAAATCGTCGTACACGGCAGCCGTATATGCCGCGATTCGGGTGTCTGCGGTGTTGTCGTTCAGCAGGGTTATATTGAGCCTGTAATGGCAGTTGGCCCGGACGTTGAAATCGGACGTATTGTTTTCGCCCAGATAGACCGAGTAGGCCAGCACCTTACTGCCCCGCGTGGCGCGGATAAGCAGCCACGATGCACAAGGGGGCGCATTGTCGGCATTCTTCTGCTTCTGGTCGGTGATCGAGGTCCTCACGCCTTGAAGATTGGGCAGCATGTAATAGCTGCCTGCGGCCTGCCGTCCCGTCAGGAGCATTTCCGGGCCGTGGGTGTAGTCGTCGGGATTACCGGATGCCGGGCCGTTCCCTGCAAAGAGCGCCGCGGTGCTGGGAACGGTGAGCAGTTGCACGGATTTGAGTTCCATGTCGGCAGGTTTTGCGGTGAGGTTGTAGGAGATTTTCGACACGAAGCGTTTAACGTTTATCGGCGGTAACTGCACTACGCTGCCGGACGAACATGAGATCGTCGTTTCCTGTTCGTAAAACATCGGTAGTGTGTCATAATCCTGCTGGTATGTTACCATGTATCGGGAAAGGTCGGCACTTTCACCCAGACTGCGGCCGACGTTGGCGGCAATGCGCATCAGGTAGACGCCCGGAGGGCATTCGAAGCGCAGCGTCGTCGTGGTGAGATAGCGGAATACCACTACGCGGCCCGCTTTGTCCATAAGGTAGAAATTCAGGTCGCGGATCGTCGTTTCGTCGGTCGCGCGGGTCGTCGTTGTCATGGGGGCGGACCTGACGGTCAGTTCTACGGCCACTTTCGACCGTGCGGTCGGCTCGCGGTCGGTAATGCAGCCCCAGCAAAGAGCGAGGGCGAGCAAAATGAATATGGTTTGTTTCATCGGGATTTATGATAACCGCCCGCGCCCCGAAAGGTGCGGGCGGCGGTTAATGAATAGGTTGTTTATGCGCCCAGATCGACCGACTGCGTTACGGGTGTTTCCCACTCGGCGACCGACACGCTGACTTGGCAATCCTGCCCCACGAGACCCGTGATGTTGGCGGCCACACGGTAGTAGCCGTTGCGGGCGATTTCACCCCCGGCCTTGCCCGTGAGGGGAACGGTGTAGACGACTTCCATGCGGTCGGCCGTTGTCGAAGCGTTCCCGTCGGCGTCATAGGTCGCGGTGATCTCCAGCGCGACGCGGCTTGCTTCTGCCAAAGCTCCGTTTTCGAAGATGTAGAAAAGGTTGTTATACTTGCCGGATGCCGCTGCCGGGGCCTGCGTATGGGTGTAGGTCATGGCTCCGGGCGTCGGTGTGGCCGGGGCGATGATCGGCGTCTGGCTGGCGGCACGCACCACCTTCGTTCCCGTTACGGTCAGCGTTCCGGAATACTTGCTATTGAACGACGCATCGACGGAGGTCTGCACGGCGATTTTGGCGACGGTGCGTTTGAGTGTCAGGGCTATGGATGTCGTGCCGCCCTCGGCGATGGCCTTGCTCACTCCGGCCGTCATTACGAAGCCGCCGCTGCGCTTGGCTTGGGTGCTCACCTCTGCGAATGTGCCGTTATAGTCTGCGGCGGATGTTTCCAGCTTTGCCAGCAGCGCGGATTTCGTGGTGACGCCCGACAGGGACATGTTGGCTACGGCGTAGAAGTCGCAGGTCGTTCCGGCTGTGGCGTGCGGCAGGGCGAACGTCGCGGTGCGGGCCGTGAGTTCCGAAGCGGTGAAGTCGCGCAGGGTGATAAGGTCGCCTTTGGCGTTGAACACGTACACGGAGAGCGAGGAAAGGGATTTCTCCCACGCTTCGGCGGCCGCGGCTTCGGCAAAGAACGCACGGGTCGGGGTTTCGTCGGTGAACCTCATGGCGACGATTGCGCCGTCGGGGGTGTGGTCGATGTCGGGAATGATAGTCGTTGCGTCGTCTTTGTTGCAGGCGATCATCGAAAGTGCGGCAAAGGCCGCGAAAAGAATCTTTTTCATGTTAAGTCGGTGTAATTTAAATGTAAGTTGCTGTAAATTAAAGTTTTGATACTGTGTTTGTTGTCTGCGGCAGGGCCGCGCCGTCCTGTCCCGGTCCGCACCCTCGGTGCTCTCCGGGCGAAAATCATCACTTTCGCATATTTTAGGATTTAGGAGGTTATTCTTCCCAGCCGTAACCGAGGACTTCGAAACGCACGTTTTTGTCGCAGTCCTCGGTCAGTCGAAGCGTGCCGTCCAGTTTTATAGTCACGTCCGCGAGGGTTAGCGTCAGGGGAATTACGGGTGTCGTGCCGCCCTCCAGCAGCAATTCCAGAAAACCGTATTCTTTGAGCATCCGGCGACTTATGCCGCGCTTGGCGGCGGCTACCCAGTCGATAGCCGATTCATCGAATCTTTCCATAGCGCTAAACGTGTTGACCTGTTTTCCGCTGTGCTTTGGGAGCGGGCGTCGCTACTTCCGGACGCGGTGATTTCTGCCCGGCTCCCGGCTGTTTCTGACCTTGCGGGGATGTCTGGCCCTGCACCGGGGTTTTGCCTTGCGTGGTTTTGCCTGCTCCGAAAAGGTCAGGTGCGGGAGTTTGTCCCTGTCCGGCCGTTTCGGCGGCCTGCCCCTGCTGGTTCTGCTCCGGCACGGCTGCGGGTGCTTGTCCCTGTCCGGCGGTCTCGGCGGTCTGTTCTGCCGACTGCTTGGGGGCCTGCGGGTATTGGGTCCGCCCGTCGGCGGTTTCGGGCATCGAGGAAATAATACGCTCCATGTCGCGTTGCTCGCGCAGTTTGGTTGCCAGCGCATTCCGCTGCTCAATGGTCAATACCTCCATAGGTTTGCGGAAAACCGCGTTGTACTGGTAGGGCACGATGTTCACGCTGCCGTCCCTGTTTACTATCGCTATTTCGCGCACTTCACCGTGGCGGAAGCTGTTGATGTCCTCCTGTGTGAGTTCCGTTCCGCGGATGTATCGGGGAACAAAAGCATTTTCAGCGTTCGTGTAATCCAACTGCCGCGTATCGAAGTCCCGCGACACGAGCAGAGGACCCTCGGACGTTTCCAGCACGCGGCCGAGGTTGCCGTACATTTCGAGATTCTTCATATCCGCATCGGTAAATTTCTGATTGAAAAGTCCCTCGTCGAGAATCCGGGCATAGCTTTTCACATCGACTTTGTAGCCGTTCCCGCTCTTTTTGAGCCGGATTTTACCCTCGCCGATATAGTTGATTATATCGTCATGGTATTTGAGCTTGTGCATCCCCGTTTGTTCGTAATTCTGCAACTTTTGGAGATAGTTCATCTTTTCCAGCCCGCCGTAGCTGTACCCCATGCGGTTGAGCGTGTCCCACGGCATTTCGGCAACGGGGATGCCGCGGGTTTTCATCTTGCACTCGAATTTTCCGTCCGGGTGTATCTTGTAGTTGTAATAGAGTTTCACGTCGTCGCGGGTGGTATTTTTCCAATACCGTTTCAGCGCATCTTTCATGCGTCCGAGCGCACGCCGCGGGAGAACGTAAATGTTGATGGTGGGGTTGTTGTGATACTTCTGCAAATTCTTGTAGAAGTTCAGCGGAATGTTCTTGTCCATGACAAAAAACAGGCTTTCATTTTCCGGGGTCGGGTCCACCGTGCCGATACTCCCGTCGGGGTTCTGGGAAAAGACCTTTGCCTGGTCTTTCTCCTTGTCGTACATCATGCCGATACTCGGCTCGTTGAGTGAATTGTCGTTGGGCTGCTGCGCAGCACCGGGCGACTGTTGTTGTTCTTCTGCCATAATTTGAATTTTAAGTTATTATGTGAAACTGTTTGCTCTGCGAATGTATATCCGCCATCATCAAAAAGATACTCTTTACGCCCTCGTTCGCCCTCGTTCGCCCTAATTGGCTACGGTTTCGTTGCCTTTAAACAGGTGTTTCAGCTTCGGGTCGTCGGCTATGCGTCGCAGTTCGTCCTCTACGATCTGGGCCGCTTCCTGCTTTATGCGGTAGTAGTTGGCTTCGATAACCTCGGCCATTCGGTCCTTGCCGTTTTCGTCGGTGAAGTCGGAGAGCACGGGAATCGGACGATACTGTTTTTCTTCGGCTTTGACCTTTTCGACATCGACGACAATCTGGGCGTGAAACATTTTCTGCGGAATATTGTCCCCGAAGTTGTCGGCCACGGCTCCGACGAACACGCCCTGCGAAAGATTGCTGATTTTCGACGCGGGGATCACGCTGTCAAGCTGGGTGTTTATCCCCGTGGATTTATCTTCACGGCTGATATTGAGCGACTGCCGCTGCTGCACGATTTTTCCGAAGCGTTCGGAGAGGATGCGGGCCGTGTCGCCTACGACCTGCCCGGCAATAACGTTTCCTACGATATTCTGTATGACTTTGCTTTCGTGTTCGCCGTAATCGCGTGTAAGTTGGGAAAAGTCCTGCATCCCCAGACATACGGCTACGCGGTTGCTTCGGGCCGTGGCTATGAGGTTGTCCAGACCTTTGAAGAAAATGGTCGGCAGCTCGTCGATCACGACGCCGCATTTGAGTTTTCCCTTGCGGTTTATGGTTTTCACGATGCGCGAGTTGTAAAGGCTCAATGCCGCCGAATAGATATTCTGGCGGTCGGGGTTGCTGCCCACGCAAAGGATTTTCGGGGCTTTGGGGTTATTCAGGTCGAGTGTGAAATCGTCGCCCGACATGACCCAATAAAGCGCGGGCGAGATAATCCGCGACAGCGGGATCTTCGCGGACGCGATTTGCCCCTGCAACTGCTCCTGTGCGCCGCCCTGCCAGGCATCGACGAACGCACTCAAATAGTTCTCCAGTTCGGGCCGGGCCATAAGGATCGTGAACACTTCTTCGTATTTCTTGTTCAGCAGTTCGATTGCGTGGGGAAAGGTGCAATATTTCCCGTTCTGATAGATACGCAGAAACCAGATAATCGCCGTGAGCAGCACGACGGGTGATTCGACGAAAAAATCGCCCTGCTTCTGTGCCCACGAACGGTTCAGACCGATCATTATGACGTAAGCAGCTTCATAGGCATCCGCAATGTCGGTCAGAAAATCGGCATTGATGGGATTGCAGCGGTGCGAGTGGCGGGGATCGTCGAAGTTTATCACGCAGAACTGCGGCTTTACTTCGTACTTGTGCGTGAAACGCAGCAGGTGGTTGTAAGCCAGCATACTCAAATCCGGATATTTGAAATCATAGAGATACAGACTATATCCTTTCTCGATGAGTTGTTTGATGTAATTATTGATTACGGTGAATGATTTTCCGCTGCCCGGTGAGCCGACCACCATGCAGCTACGAAAAACCGCGATATTCACCCAGCCGCGAAAATTTTGTCCCCGATAACGGAACAGCGTCGGCAGGTTCACCGAATATTCGTCCGAAAGCAGGCGTGTTTCCTGCATAAAGGATTCGTTTTCGTCGTTGAAAACGTCGTCCAAGAGGTCGTGCCGCAGAAGCCGCCATATCCATATTCCGGCCGTAAGCATGAGCAGATAACCCGCGAACAGAGTTCCGGTGTACCATGCCACGCGCACGCCGGGCATTGCGTGTATATGCAAAAGCCAATCGTTGAAAAAGTAGAGGAAGAAGCCAGCGAAGCCCGCCGTGATGATATGCGGCCAGCCGATTTTCTGCGATTTAACGCCCCGTGAACCCAGACAGGCGATCAGGAGCAGCAGAAAGGCGAACAGTTTTGAGTAGAGGGGTGAGGAATAGAATCCCGTCGTCTGCTGGAATCCATGCAGAATACGGTCGATAATCCCGAATGTTCAGCCGTTGTCGGCCAGTCATTCGTAACAGAACCAATAAATGTTGGTAACATTGCAGATAATGCCTACGGCCAAAATGAACGCGACAATCTTTGCCAGCGCCCTCAAATCATCTTCTTGTTGCATAAATATAGTTTTTGGTTTCGGCGGCAAAAGTAAGTCGGACGCGACAATTCCCGACGTTGTAGGCTGCCGTTCGCCCTCGTTCGCCCTAATTGGCTACGGGATATGTCTGGAATCGGAAAAAATCTATACCTTTGTAGGCGAATATTCGAAAGGTGCATGCCTGAATATTCATCATAGCCTGTTCCCGGCAGTCAAACGTGGAAATTTGAATGGGAAGCAGGCGGGACGGCTGAACTTCGTACATCGTTTGTGCGGGGTTCGGTCTGACTGTTTCCGGGTTTTCCACGACCTGACTGCCGCAGATTGTTCCCCGTACATTTTTAAGATATTTTGCTACCTTTGTCATTGCAACAAGGGTACGCCCACATACTCGCGGCCTGTTCAGTAAGGAATCGAAACGGCAAAAATTTGATTGAGAAACAGGCGGGACAGGTCGAACTTCGTGCTTTACGGCGCGGGGTTCGGCTGTCTGTTTCGTGGCTCTTTGCCGTGCCTGATTCCTTTCGCCGTTCCCCGCGTTTTTCTTTTCTTGCCCTAATACGAAGAATGACCGTTAAATTATTATGAATTATATCGTTATCGGTGCAAATTAAACGTTATTCGCATGGGTGATCCGGGTGTTGCTTCCGATAAATAATAATTATGGCTAATTGTTTGATTTATAGAACTGAAAAGCTATATTTGCAATGATTCAAGTTATATAAAGGTTTGTTCAATTCGTTAGAAGAATAACGCAAGTGCAAAAGCAAAGATGTAGGCATCATATCTTTGTGAGGTGATTGTTTTTGGAGTTTTTTCTTTGAAGATTTTAAGTGTAAGAGAGAGTGAAAAGGGCCTGCGCGCAATGCGCAGACCCTTTTGAATTGTATGATCCTCCCGAATTAGTCCTCATAGCAAATGTAACGAATTATGTCATGTCAGCTTTACCAAATGCAGGTTGAATCGCTATTTTTTCGTATATTGGGTAATATTATTGTGGGCTGATTATGAAAATATTTATTTATGTTTGTGTCTTTCTATGCTTGTATTCGTGTTCCGAAAGCAAACACATATCCGAAGAACTGAATCGAACGGAGGAAATAATTAACGATTATCCGGACAGCGTGTTACGCTCCTTGCAAGCTATTGCTCCCGGCAGTATTTGCAAAAAATCGACAAAAGCGCATTACGGGCTTCTTTATTCGCTGGCGTTGGATAAAACAGGGCAAACCATAGATTCCGATTCGATGCTTCGTCCTGCCGTAAACTATTTTCTGCGGAAAGGCACGAATCGGCAAAAGTTCCTTTCTTGGTATTGTCTGGGACGCATGGAATACAGCGCAAATAATTATCAGAAAGCAACCGAATCGTATCTTAAAGCGCTGGAGTATCAGGACCTAATAGATGATCCTTACCTGATCGGAGTGTGTAACTTCGTGTTAGGAGAACTGAATTTGAAGCAGAATAATTATCAAAGGGCTTTGTTTTATTACCAAGAAGCCTACGAAAACTATCAGGCCGCAAATAAGACCAAACACCAAGTCAGCGCTAAAACTGCCATTGCCGCTGTTTACTACATGGAGAACGATAACGATAACGCGCTCCGGGATTATCGGGAAGCATTGAATCTATCCGAACAATTCGGGTATGAGGATTTTCAGGTGTACTGCCTGCGTTGCCTAATCGGGATTCTTTCGAACAAAGGCGTAACCAACGAAACCTACAATTATGTAGGTCGTTTTCTCCAGTTGTCGGATGATTTATCGCCGAATGATTACTGTGTTTTGGGAGAATATTATTTGCGTATCAATAAACCGGACAGCGCCGAATATTATTTGAACGCAGCGATTTCAGCCAATATTGGTGGGCCGCGCGAAAACGATGCGGCAGCTAAAATTCTCCTTGCCGAAACCTATACGCTGAATGCAGATTACCGAGCGGCCTACTCGATGCAAAAGGAGTGTCTTGCTTTATGTGATTCGATACATTTAAGCTATATGAATAATTCTGCGGCAGAAACCGAACTGCGATATAAAAACGAGCGTTTGGAATTTGAACGCTACCGCTCCAGCGTAAGACAAAATGTAATTTATATTATCGCTTTGGTATCAGTCATAGCGATCTGCGGCATTATTTATATCTTCCGCCGCAGAAATAAGATGCAGAAACAAAGAATTGAGGAATATCTGACGCTGATTGAAGAACTGAATAAGACCAAATTGCAAATACCCGATGTCGCAAAAATTAGTGAACTGCTTAATATGCGCTTTCAAGTCCTGAAAGAACTTGCAAAGACCTATTATGAGTTTGAAAATTCCCCGGCTCTTACCAAGAAAGTCAAAGGCATTTTATCCGAAAAGATTTTGGATAAAACGATAATGTCGGATTTAGAGAATACCCTGAATCAACAATACGATAATGTGATTTCTAATTTCAAGTCCGAATATCCGAAAATCAAGCCATGTTTCGTGGAATTGCTTTGCCTGCTCTATGCCGGATTTTCACCGCAACAAATAAGCGTCATTACCAATGAAACGCTAAAAACAATATACATGCGGAAGTTCCATTTGAAAAAGAAAATAATGGCTTCGAGTATCACAACAAAAAATGCGATTCTCAATATTATTTCGTAAATACCAGAGAACTAATACTTTAGCAATCAGACTTGTTTAAATCAAAGATTTACCGCTAATGTGCTGATTTAAAATGCGTTAAAGCAAAGCCCGAAAACTGAAAAATTTTCGGGCTTTTTTGTGTGCGTAACTGTTTGTTTTTCAGTCGAAATCACTTTGCGGTTGAAAAATTTTAGAGGCTCTGATTTCTTGGTTTTCGGAAACAATCGCTCTACTTTTGAAATGTACGAATATCTCATACTCACTTTCAAATTTAAGCCTATGAAAAAGTTCTCTCCCGCAATGTCTGTAATTGTCGGTTTGTTTATGCTATTCGCAGGTATTTATTCGGTCTATGGCGGCGGCAAGACGGCAGTTATTGTCAAACAGGTAAAAGTCGGCGGCGGCCCCGTCTGCCTATCGGAAAATATCCCGCTCGTATTCTATGATAGTTCTATGAGTATAGTAGAGGTCATTGCATCGGGCGCAGAGAGCAAGACGGGGCAGTTGATAATTTCCGGCAACTTTGGCACGGTTGCATGTGAACGTTTCGACCTTTTCAATGGAAAAAGTATCATTCCAATCCCCGAACTGGAACCGGGATTTTACACGATTGAACTGTCAATAGACAAAAATGTTTTCGCAGGCGATTTTTTTATCGAATGACATAGAATGTAGGACAAAGAAAGGGGAAACGAATAGATGACAGAAGCAGCAACTAACTTTTTGTCTGACAGCTAATCCACTAAACCAAAACTCTCTGTGAGTAACGTCTTTGTTTGCTCACACAAAAATCACTACCAACTTAAATTTCAAGGCCATGAAAAAAGTATTAGCATTAATCGTATTGTGTTTCATCGCATTTAATAGCCATGCGCAATTAAAGTATCAGAACGGCTATTTGGTTTATAACGCTATGGAGCGTTACAACGGATATATGACCAACTGGGAGGGCTGGGCGCATTGCTGGAAATTCGGGAATCGAATGATTAAATTCGACCTCGGCCCCGCAGATTCGCGCGTTTCCAGCAACTCCGACAAACTCGTACTCTACGATACGGAGAACGGCGGTTTCATCGACCTGTACGCCCGCAACGTCTATACGAACTCCGACGCTGCGTCGAAAACAAATATCCAGTCGTTAGGCAGCGCAACGGCAACCCTCACGCAACTGCGTCCCGTGTCGTTCGAATGGGCCGATAAGGCGCATTATTTCAAGACCAGCCGACGTTCGACGGGCGTTTCCAATCCCAAAGAAATGGGATTCATTGCCCAGGAGATCGAGCAGGTACTTCCCGACATCGTGGCCGTGGATTGCGAGGGCCACCGTGTCGTAAATTACAGCGCATTGATTCCGCTGCTTACGAAGTCTATTCAGGAGCTTAACGGCCAGATCGAAACCCTGAAAGCAGAAATCGAAGCGCTCAAATCTGGAAAATAATTAAACGATTATTATTATGAAAAGAATACTGAATATAATCGGTATTTTCTTTCTGTCGATAATAGTTTTCACTGGATGCCAGAATTTTACGGAGGACGAAATGGAAATGTCCCCGCAAACAAGGGCACAATTAAGTTCCGGTACGCACTATTATTGGTATAAGGGGAACAAAATCCCGATTACAATTAATACGACAAAATCGTACATTCTTTTTGAATCCTCCGATGAAGCGAATTTGCAGTTACCTCTCCTGAACTCCAAATCGGGATTGAGTGCGGCAAAAGTAACTTTATCTTCCCGGCTCCAGTTGCAAGATGCAACACGATCAGCGGCCAACGATAACCTGTATTGGGCCGAAGTTGCAACTGCGGACGTAAACGCACAAGATAAGGCATTGGTTTACAGCGCACCTTATTTCAAGACTTCCGACGGCGCTGATTTGGGTTTGAGCCATTTGTTTTATGTCAAAGTGAAGTCCATACGCGACGTAAGAATCCTGACAACACTTGCAACGGAGAATAAGGTAACTTTACTCGGAAACAATGAATACCTGCCGCTTTGGTACACGCTTTCCTGTACGAACGAATCGCTGGGAAACGCGCTGGAAATGGCGAATAAGTTTTATGAAGATGGCCCGTTTGCCGCCTGCCAGCCTTGTTTCATCAGCGAGGACGAAACTACGGCAGCCCCGAATGACCCGTTGTTTTCCGCTCAATGGGCGTTGAAGAATACGGGGCAGAATCAAGGAACTGCAGGAATCGACATCAACTATCTCCCGGCCAGAGAGGTAACGCAGGGAAGCAGCGATATTATCGTCGCGGTATTGGACCACGGCACACAGTTGGATCACCCCGATTTGAATGTTTCGTCGAAAAGCTATGACACCGAAACAGGGAGGTCGCCAAGTCAGATTTGGGGCAACCACGGTACAGCATGTTCCGGAATCATATCTGCCAAAACCAACAATAATCTGGGGGTTGCGGGCATCGCCCCGAACTGTCCCGTTATGTCGATCAGCAATCAATTAATGGGAACATCGGATGCTCCCCAGAAAAGGGCTGACGGATTTAATTGGGCTTGGAGAAACGGTGCGTCTGTTATTTCAAATTCTTGGAGATCATCGACGTTCTCGGAGTTGTTAGAAGATGCGATACAGTCGGCCATGACAAATGGACGTAACGGTCTGGGGTGTGTCGTAACTTTTTCTGCAGGTAATTATGATTCGAATACCGTGGGCTATCCTGCGAGATCGTTGCCCGATATTATCGTCGTCGGAGCGTTAAGTCTTTCGGGTAAACGTAAATCCTCAACGACTATTGATAACGAAGGCTGGTGGGGAAGTGATTACGGAACGCAGTTAGATATAATGGCTCCCGGCGTTCTTATTTATACTACGGACCGAACCGGAAGTGTCGGGTATGTTTCGGGCGATTATATGCCAAATTTTAACGGCACATCATCGGCTTGCCCGCATGTTGCCGGAGTAGCGGCTTTGATACTGTCGGTAAATCCGAACCTGACCCAAAAGGAGGTAGCCACGATCATCGAGAAAACAGCCCGCAAGGTCGGCGGATATAGCTATTCGACGGTTAGCGGCAGACCGAACGGCACATGGCATACAGAAGTTGGTTACGGCCTGATCGACGCCTATGCTGCCGTAATGGAAGCTCAAAATGCAAGTACGACGGTCTATTTCAATGACAAGACAGTTACCACGAATACGGTAGTTTCGGGCAGCGAAATATCTGCGACGAACGTAACCGTTAAGAACAATGCCAAGCTGACGTTTACCAACGCCAAGAGTATTATTATCACTCAACCTTTTACCGTCGAACTCACTTCGTCATTAGAACTTTCTTTACAGTAATTTTTACCGATAAGGCGGAGAATCGGATTCTCCGCCTTTGGTTTTTATAGGATTTTCACCATGCAGACACGCCATCAAGACCGCTCCGCCTATTTTGAAGAAACAGCCACCTCCTGCCGCAATTATTATCTGCCTTATATTGAACAGTATACGTCTTTGAAATTCGGTCGTAAGTGCCGGGTAATGGAGGTCGGTTGCGGCATTGGCGGCATCCTTTCTATTTTTGCGGCAATGGGGGCCACGGTAACAGGAATAGATATTCACAAACCGTCAATCGAAACCGCAAAGACACTTTTCGCCGAAAGGGGGTTGAAAGGAACGTTTATCTGTTCGGACATTTTCGATTACAGCGACACACAACCTTACGACCTGATTATCCTGCACGATGCGTTGGAGCATATTCCCGAAAAAGAGCGGTTGATGTTGCATTTAAAATCCTTTTTGAAAGCTGACGGCCTTTTGTATCTGGGATTCCCCGCATGGCAAATGCCGTTCGGGGGACATCAGCAAATGGCGAAGAACCGGATTATCGCCAACTGTCCTTACATCCACCTGCTGCCCCGACCTCTTTTCCGTTTCGTGTTCAGGGCATGCGGCGAAAAGGAAAGCACGGTGAAATGTTTTTTCGAAATTCGGGATACGCGCATCACTATCGAGGGTTTCCATAAATTAGTAACGGCAACGGGATTACGTATAGTGAATCAGCGGCTATATTTCATAAACCCGAATTATCAAGTGAAATTCGGATTGAAACCGCGCATACTATCTCCAGTTATCGGGAAAATACCTTATGTGAGAAATTTTTTCACGACGACCTGCTACTATCTGCTGGCAAAGCAGGAGGAGGCTAATTAATCTCCAGATCGAGCGATATTTTCGCTTCGCTCGGAACAAACGGAACCAACTGCGCTACACGCCATTTCGGGGCTTCGGTGGTGTCGTTCAGCAGAAAAGTTACGGAATATATATATTGAGCATCCGCCTTTACAAAGTTTTTTTTGACGCTTTCGATTCCGTTTGTGGCCTGTCCTGCAACCAAAAGGAGCGTGTTCTTTTCGAAGTCTATATCTTCGGGCAATTTGTCGTTGGGAAATATAAAATCCGCCAGTTCCGCTTGGCTGCGAATCACGATCAGTTGATTGGCGGGCGTTTCAGCCCAGTTCCAAAGAGGATTCAGCGTATAATCGGCGCAGGACAAAGTAGTAGCGTTTCCCTGCGTATTATCATCTGGGGTATCAGTCTTTGTTTGATTCATCTCCACGGACGTACAACCCGTCACGGTAAACAGAGCCATTGCGATAAGACAAATGATCTTTTTCATAGCTTTGGTTTTTCAGTTTGACGATCAAATAGCGTTCCCGATTTTTATTTCGGCACAGCATCCTTGCGCATATCGTCTGAAATATAAGGTATTCATTTACAAAGATAAGAATTTTGGATAAGAAACAAACTATTTAAATAAAAAGCCGGACTTTATGGCTCCTGTTTGACATTATTATAGCGACTTCCACATAACGAAAACAACTGCGTCAATCAATCCTCTTCCTTTCGAAGGATTCGACATTGACATTGAAAATACGCCCTTCATATCTGATGCTCGACATCATATATCCCGTAATGTGAGGCATGCCGTGATTAAAATGAATGATGCAACCCTGTGAACATATCATATAATTTTTAATACATCTATATCCCTTACTTATGTGATCTCCGTTTTTTTCGCCGTTGTATCAGCCGTTGCTGTTCTTCATAAGCCCGCGTGTCGGCCAAATCCAATACCGTATCGACAATGCCAGAAATAGGATTGGCGGCATGGTTTTGCTCTTCGTGTTTCTGTTCCGCTTGTCGTTCTGCAACCTGCCGCACCTCTTTCGGAGCCGGATACAATTCGTTGAAGACATTCGCCGAAAACTCTTTGCCCAATACCGACCCGTTGGCAACGATACCTTTGTTATGGTCAATGAAAGTCACGCCATAGATTCTGCCGACCGGGTTGATGCGAAAGATCGCGTCGATGTTCTCCGCTTTGAGCAACTGCCGAAACTCGTCCCGTGTATTGTTCGGACTCATAGCATCTTTGACCGTTTGCCGCAGCTGGTCGAGTGTGCCTTCTTTTTTCAGTTTTATTTTCGAGTTTTCATAATACCTTTGAAGGGCTTTATAACCTACATCTTTCCCTATTTTGCTCGATTTGAACGGCGTGCCGATTCCATATCCGTCGTCGGTCAGGGCACCGTAGATAATCCCCGCATAATTTCTGCCGTCGATAGTTCCCGTACGTTCTTCGACCGAAATATTGAAGCGTTCCAGCAGCGTGCGAAACTCTCCGTAGGACGAGCATTTGTAATTTCGCAGGCACGACCGGACGACGGACGAGATCCGTTGCTTGACATTCCCCTCGGGATAATTCACTTTCCGCAGGCCCTCCCTGTCCGTCAGTTCCTGCCCCTTGACACTCGGCTGCAGGCCGTATTTACACTCCAGATCACGCAATATCTCCATCGAACGTCGGGCCTCGAAATCATGCGGGAGTTTGCGGCCCTGCTCATCGACGCGCAGCGACACGATATGGAGATGCTCTCTGGAAATGTCCTTGTGCTTGAAAACGATATAAGGCTGTTCGCCGTAACCCATGCGTTCCATGTACTCACAGGCGATTTTCCGGAGCTGTTCGTCTGTCAGCCTGTCCTCCGGTGAAGGGTTCAGCGAGGCATGGAAAACCGTGTTCGTAGTCCTGCGGTTGGCTTCGAGGTACGGCATGAAGCTCTCCATGCAGACGTCAATATCAAGGCGTCCGCATTTATCGTATGGTTCGAGCATCTTCTGCCAAAGCAGCACCTCGGCTTCATCCTTATCCACTTTCTCCTTATTGTAGTATAACGCTCCACCGGGCGAGGAGCCCGATCTTATATTCGCAACCATTCCTTAGCCTGTTTTGTGAGGTTCAGAATCTCGATGCTCAGGGCCTTCAACTCGCGGGTTCGCTGCTCCAGCATAGCGATCTGATGCGGGATAGCAACGTTAGAAAAGTGCGCGTTGATGGCTTTTACAATCTGGTTATAGTTGTTCCCGAGCTTTTGAAATTGGAAATAAAAGTCATTCAGACGGGCAATAAACTGCACTTTCGAAGGGTCGCGTTTAACGACAACGAACTCCTCGCCGAAGATGCGTTTTACAAAGCATCTGCTTAAAGCGGATATTCTCTTCCGTGGTGAGTTTGAAATTATACCTGTGGATTCTGGGATCTGTCGTTGTCGGGCGTCCGATCCTCTTTTTTGTGGTTGTCATCAGTCTGGTAGTTTAAGTGGCGTGACTCGGGAACGCCACCCGGCCTCGCAGAGCGAGCACCTTTCGTATGCCGAAAACTTTTCGGCATACAAAGGTACAGCTCGCTGTTTCTTTGCAGAAACAAAAATCCGCGCCGGAGAATTTCTATCGAAAGTTTGAAAACTCCTCCGTTACGGCTTCCGGGGACGGGTCGGTTCCCGGTGCAATATTACAACCGTCCGGGCGCAAAAAAAAGCCATCGGTGCGGACTGGAGCGGTCGTGAGCGGACATCGGAACCGAGGTATTTCAGTCGGTTGTATCTTGCAGCATGAAAGGTCGGTTTTCTTATTCCGGTCATTATCCCGATATAAACCGCATGAAACGGAAAACGGTATTTTGAATGGTTTAAACCATAAAACCGGACATACACGCTTTACGACAGTATAGCTAACAATCAATCTCAAAAACGTTGCACCATGGATTCATTGAAAGAAACAGACAAACCTGCACCCAATCCTTCTAAGCATCCCCGTATCGAAGTCGACGAAGAATTGATGCGTCAGATGATCGCCGGACAGGCCCCTTGGGATTCGAAAGTCATCCGCCGGATTCCCGAACCGGAAGCGGAAAATACGGACGCTCCCGAGGGAAAGACATCGGAAACGGTATCCGGAGCATCGGCTCCGACTGCTGAAAAAACAGACGTCGGCACCCAAACGACTCCCGTAAAGGAGTCTTCCGGATTCCGTCGCAAAAAGATTCCGCTGCCGGATTTCGAACGCACGTTCTTCGCGTCGGTGGATTGCCGTAACCGCTCGGCGATCTATGTCAGTACCCGAACCAAGCACAAAGTGTCGGAAATACTCCACCTGTTGGGTGATGACACGACAAGGCTTACGGCTTTGGCCGACAATATGCTGCGCTTCGTAATCGCAATTTACAGCGACGAGCTGAATTATCTCCACGAAAAAAAGAACAACAGACGACCGTTTTGAACAGGCAATGCAATGACCGGTTACTTCGGGCTTCTGATATGCGTGCTGCGGAGCAGCCGCCCGTTGGGTAGCGTCCGGGGCGCAGAAAGTCGCCTATTCCGACGGTAGCGGCCAGCAAAATGCCGGAGATGGAAATCCGCAAGGCTCGCCTTTCGGGCGATTCGCATGGCCTTGCGGATTTTCAGCTCCGGTGTTTAATTCCCTGCCGGCGGAAATAGGGAATATTAGATATACGATATTCCGGGATAACGCCGGGTTATTGCGCAATCTTGAAGACGCTGTCGAGTTTTTCGCTCAACGCCGCCATATCCTGCCCGATTTTGTCATTGGTAATTTGGGCGTAGATTTGGGTCGTGGTGATATGTTTATGTCCCAGCATCTTGCTGACCGTTTCCAGAGGTACGCCCTGCGTAAGCGTGACCGTTGTGGCAAAGGTATGCCGCGCCATGTGGATCGTCGGGTTGAACGACAGACCAGCATGTCTGGCAACATGACGTAACGACATGTTCAGTGTTTTATAAGTGCCTTTAAGCGGAAAAACCTTCTTGCTTGTGCGATATGTATCCTTATAACGCTTGTAGAGCATTTCAGCGACGGGAAGGAGCTTGACACGGAACTGCGTACCTGTCTTTTGCCGTTTGTCGATGATCCAATGATCCCCGTTGTCGTCCGTGTGAATATCGGCGTGAGTCAGCTTTGCAACGTCCGAATGGCTCAGGCCCGTAAAGGCGCAGAAAACGAAGACATCCCGGTTGATGCCTGTTCGGTAGTTGGGAAGTTCGACGTCCATGACGGCCTGCAATTCCGAAGCGGACAAATAGCGTCGTTCGGCGTATTGGGGTCTGACATGGAACCCCGCGAAAGGATCGACAGAAATCCAGCCGTTCTTATACGCCGTGTAGGTCATCAGACGCAGTTTCTTGACTCCGGCACAGATCGTCCCGGAAGCAAGCCCCTTTACCGTAGAGAGGTAGACGACGAACTTTTCGATAAAATCCCGCTTCAGCTCTTTGAAAGGAATGTCCTTGACGTGGTATTCGTATTCGAGGAAAGCGGCGAGACGCCTGCGACGCAGACAGTAATCCTCGTAGGTGGAATAGGCGCGGTCTTTGCCCACACGTTTGAGAAAGCCTGCGAGGTATTCGTCAAAAGTCTGCAACAGCAGGCGGCAGTCGTCACCCATACCGAGGAAGGCGTTGCGAACCTTTTCGGCCGTGACATACGAATCACGGTCGCAGAGGCGTTGGTATTGCTTGCCGATATTGGTCTTGATATTTTCCAGCTTCTCGTTGATGCGCTGCGATTCGAGGCTCTTACCTGCCGCCTTGTTCGCTTTGGCATCCCAGAGAGAAGAACGAACGGTGAGTTTGCAGCTGAACTGCGACATCGTGCCGTTGATGGTGATACGGCCCATAATGGGAACCTGACCCGATTTCTCGGCTTGCCTTTTCACATAGAAAAGGACTTTGAAAGTGCTGCGTTGCATAATAACTTGAACTTTTGGATGGGTTAAACGTAAATGTCAAGTTATTTGTTATGCGGAAATTCGATGCAACGAACTGAAAACAAATGCCTTAAATGCAAATCAAAGCATTTCGGGCAGGTAACGGATAAGTAACATAACTTACCGTCAAACCTGCCCGATTCTGCAATTTTATTGCTCGGAACACACGCAGAACAAAGAATTAAATACCTGTAAACAAGATATTTACTATTTTCTGCATATTCGATTACCTACAACACCCCGGCTCTAATGGATGCAACCAATTTATGCAATGCACTCAGAATGGAATTTGAAGGGGTCTTTGAAAGCAAGATTCCTTTGGATGCTTTTCCTGCCAAAATTCAAGATATGATATTGGCTTTAGCACGGCAAGAAAATTATTCCATTGAGTACATGATGGCTTCTCTTTTGGTGGCAGTATCAACCGCTATTGGCAACGCTGTCAATATCCGTATTCGTGGTGGATGGATTAGTAATTCTGCCCTTTATATGATATTGGTAGGTCGTCCCGGAATGGGTAAAACTCCACCTCTGGATTTCGCATTCCGTCCCATCCGAAAGCATGATGCTAAAATCATCAAACAATTCAAATTGGATATGGAGCATTATAATAGCTTGGTTGAAAACGGCAAAGCTAAAAAAGACAACTCCTCTCCACTACCAGACAAACCTATTTTACGAAGAACTATCATATCCGATTTTACTCCGGAGGCTTTAATGCGTGCGCTTGATGATAATCAACGAGGTATCGTGGTATATGTAGATGAAATCATGGGAATGTTTAATGCCGTGAATCAATATAGTAAAGGGCAACTTATTGAGCAACTATTGACCGCCTTCAGCGGAAAACCGCTGGATATTTCAAGGTGTAGTATGCCTATACCGATTCATATAGAACACCCCTTTATAAATATAGTCGGTACAATGCAAACAACTCGTATGCACGAACTAATAGAGAAAGGTTATAAAGACAATGGGTTGATAGATAGGATAATTTTGTATATCCATCCTCACAAGAAATTTCTGATTGGCAATTGGATGAAGATTCATCCTCCGCATCTTTTGATAAATACTCTGCTATGTGGGAATCTATCATTAACAAAGTAATTAGCTTACCTTTTACAGAGACAGAGGATAATGGATTAACACAAAAAATATTGGACTTTTCTTCGGAAGCCAAAGCCTTTTTTACAAACTGGCGTAACGAGGCGATTCGAGCTGTCAATCAAATCCAAGATGATGGACTCGTGGATAGCAGAGTGATTAAGGCTCCTATGATTACTGCTCGTTTGGCTTTAGTCTTGCAAATTCTTCGTTGGGCTTGTGATGAAGTCCACAAGGATTTTGTAGATATAGACTCAGCCAAATCAGCTATTGCATTGAGTGAATACTTTGAGAACTGTTACGTCAACATCCAGAAATATATGTTGAGAGAGAGCGTTGAACCACAAAAGAGAGAATTGCTTGATTGCCTTTCCGCAAATTTTACTACTGCCGATGCTCTTCAAGCCGGGAAAGAAGTGGGGCTGTCTGAACGGTCAGTAATGTATTCGTTGGTCAATCTTGCTACGAATAAGATTATCAAGAAGGTAAAGCGAGGTGAATATGAGAAACTGCAATAAACGATACCTTTTGCACTTTGCAGTTGTTGCAGTTTGCATATTGTCCCATATAACTTTCTGCAAAACTGCAATAAGTGCAAACTGCACGGACTGCAATAACAAAACGATGAAGTATGACTGAATATAGATTTTCTCTTCAAAAATATAAACGAGGTACAAAGCTATCATGTCCGAAGTGTGGAAAGAAGCAATGCTTTGTCAGGTATATAGATAGTCAAGGAGAAATAACCTTTCCTGATTATGTGGGTAGATGTGACCATGAACAATCTTGTCAATACCATTACACTCCATCAGATTATTTCCATGATAATCCAATGTTGGCGGACAGCAATAAGAATAGTTTTGTTGAAGTTCGCAAATCCCAACCATACTTGCCACCTCCCATTTCTTTTATTGACAAAGAACTAATGGAACGAACTCTTACTAACTACGGTATGAATCCATTGTACATTTACCTGTCAGGGATATTGGGCAAAGACGAGACTTCTCGGATATTCCAACTATATCATATTGGCACATCAAAGAAGTGGGGCGGTTCTACTGTCTATTGGCAAATTGATTGGCAGGGTAATGTACGAACAGGGAAGATAATGTTGTACGATGCAGAAACAGGACATCGGACAAAAGAGCCAAGAAGTTATGTTAGTTGGGTACATACAGAGCTGAATCTCCCAAACTACAATTTGAAGCAATGTTTGTTTGGCGAACATCTGTTGTCTGAGATTCCGACTAAACCAGTAGCTATTGTGGAAAGTGAAAAATCTGCTTTGGTAGCTACCCATTATATGCCGGAGTTTATATGGTTGGCAACAGGTGGAATACACGGATGCTTCAATTCTGACGTGGTAAGTGTGTTGAAAGGTCGGTCAGTTATGCTATGCCCGGATTTGGGTGCAAGAGAGGTTTGGCAAACCAAGATGGCTTTACTCATTTCCGTATGTTCTAAAGTTGTATTGAGTGATAGTTTGGAACAATGCGCCACAGACGAACAGCGCAAGAACGGACTTGATATTGCGGATTTCTTATTGATGACTGAAACACCTGCGATGATACTTCAAAAGATGATAAAGCGAAATCCAAACCTACAAACTTTGATTGACTACTTGCATTTGGAACTGGTAGATTCCGGTTAGTGATGTGTTTTTGGAGAAGCCAAACTAAGGGGAAAGTAAAACTATTGATTATCCAAATAGATATAGGTGACAATAGCCACTCTTAAAGTTGACAGACAAATGGCATAGTTCGGACAAAGACAATGCTTGCATTTAAGATATGTAATGCCCCATTTTTAATGGGTATTCTATGCAAGAAGTACCACCGTCCGACAAAATAGTTTCACTCATTTGTCGTCTTGGAGGCTTCTTGCATTACTCGCAGGCTCGCAATGGATAGAACACTTTTAGAAATAAATTCCAGTTATAAACGCTTATGAATATACAACAAGACAATAGCAAACAGAATGCTCGTACTCGTCATATAGACATTCGTTTGACTCAAAAAGAGTATGAAGCGATAGTAGAAAAAGCAGCCGAATGTGGACTGACACTTAGCAACTACGGACGAAGATTATTGCAAAATCACCATCCAAACAAACGACTTTCAGACAAGGAAGTACAAGGATTGAACTCTTTATCGGATGCACGAGCCGACCTTATCCGCATTCAGAATGTACTCAAAAGTAAACCTGATGAGATTAAAAAACGATACTTCCGAGATGAAGATTATATGCGTGCTTGGATAGAAGCAGTAAATAGGCTTATTGTCCGATGGGGACAAATACGAGATAGTATAAATCAAATTTGAAATTATGATAGCACAAGGAAACGCAATTTCTCATGGAGCACGAGCTATTGAGTATTCCATAGATAAAGACAAAGCCCGGCTCGTTAAGGTGAATGACTTGCCGGAAAATATAGAACCTTTGGCTATGTGGTCACGAATGATGCAACACCAGCATCAATGTATGAAGGACAGATATAATCCGAAACCCATAACGCTGAACGCACTGCGCTTTGAGATTTCTCCAGCCAAAGAAGAATCGGCAGGGTGGACAATGACGGATTGGCAGAATTTGGCGGATGAGTTTATCGCCGTGCTTGATAGCATTGACAGAAGATGTGGCAAACCAGATAGTCATCTTAAACCGACCAATATCAAAAATAGCCAGTATGTTGTTTCACTACACACTGACAGCAAAAGTGGCATCCCTCACTTGCACATTGTGGCTAACCGTATAGACAATATGGGCAAAACAAACGATGCGCACTATATTGGTGAACGTGCCGTTCATGCTGCCAACATCATCAATGAGAGACGTGGCTGGGTGCAATCCGTGCAACGTCGTGATGAGAATATTCAGCAAATCAGTGAAGACTGCATCGCCATTTTGAAAGCTATGCCAGAATTTGATTGGGAAACTTATTGCCAGATGTTAAACGCCAAAGGGTATGATATTAAGTTGACAAAAGACGATGAGGGAGTGGTTAAAGGCTATGCTATACGAAAAGGAAATTCCATTTATAAATCTTCAATATTGGATAAAAGTCGAAAATTAATGCCATCAAAAATTGAAGCGACTTGGGCTGGATTACATGCTTCTAAGGAACAAATTCCCATTCAACCAACAGAAACAGAAGCACAAACAAAGGCACATAATAATAAAGAAGTGGTTATTCTGTCAAATCCTATAACTCATCACTATTCCATGTCTGTAGATGGAGAGCAATTTGAGGTTGATATACCAGATATGGTTAAGTCTGTCTTTGACGAAGAGTTTGGAAGCCTTGATGAAGAAGTCAAACAGACCAATTTATTCAAAGTTGCCGCCTTACTATTTGCCGGATATTTGGATGCTGCCACTTCTATGGCGGCTTCAAGCGGAGGTGGTGGCAGTCCCGGTGATGGATGGGGCAAAGATAAGGACGATGATGAGCGTAACTGGGCTATTCGTTGTGCAAAAATGGCAAAATGGCTCTGTAAGCCGATTAAGCGTAGCAGGGGTAGATAGTATTTCATTTATAATCACATAGAACCATGCGTAAAAGTAAATATGACCAATCTCCTTTACCAGTGCAGGGTAGTAAGTGCATAGATAAAGATGATAACATTAGCAAAATTGAAAATCGTGTTGATTTTGAAACCGAGCTTGTAAATCTCACGAATCAGATTAAGGACATCAAAGATGTTATCCAAGAATTGAGACAGATAAAAGCATTTGTAGATGCTTCAGTGTTAACTTTTGAAGAATCGGCACAGGTTCTCAATGCTGCTGTAAAAACATTTGACAATATCTCTGATACTATTTGCCATGCAATTATTCAGACGGAGAATACTGTTATAAATGTCAAACTTAGCGATGAGGATAAGGCTGTTCTTGCTGAATATCGCCATAGATTGATTGAGGCAGAAAAATCTTTATTTGAGAAGCAGATAACAGAATTGAAGGCACTTCATACTAATCACTGGAAAGAAGTCTATAAATATGTAAAATCTGACACTTCGTTTTCTCTTAATGGCAGGATAGCCAAATGTGCCATTGTCGGATTCTGGATATTGTATGCGTATTTTTGTTTGACACTGGGAGGATTGATAATTTATATGAAGTTCTTTTTAGAGGAATTTGGAAGGATGGGCTGACCAACCTTCCAAATACATCACCATGTTATGACCTTATCAACAATCTCTTGTTGTTCGGCACTGCTACGCCTCAAATAAATGCGAGTGGTCTCAATGCTTTCATGTCCCATCAGGTCAGCAAGCAAAGAAATATCGTTGAACTTCTCCAAAAATTCTTGGCAAAGCGATGGCGAAACGAATGAGGATAAACCACCTTCTCATTCAAACCATATTTTGTGGCATAGTTTTTTAACTGCTGCGCAATACCTCTGGTGGTGATACGCTCGCCAAAGCGATTGAGGAATAGATAACCGCTTGTACGATTGGTACTATTGAGCCACTCCGTAGCTTCCTTGCGGAGTGATTTAGAATATAGATACGGCGTATCTTGCCACCTTTGGTATAGATGTCAAAATAACCTATCTGCACGTGTTCCACCTTCATTTGTATAAGTTCACTGACTCTTGCACCTGTGGCTGCGAGAAAACGAACAACGAAATACCATTCTTGGTTTTCTTCTTTTTTTAGTTTGTTTTTTAGAAAAGCGTAGTCGGCATTACTGATTACATTTTCCAAGTAACTCCGCTGCTGCACTTTGACAGATTTTAATCTCAAACGAGATTTATTCATATAGTCAAGATACTTGTTCATTGCCTGAATACGTAGATTTACAGTTTTAGGCTTGAACTTCTCAATGAGATAAGTTTTATACACAAGCAAATTACGCTTGTTCAGTTCCTTGTGACGAGAATAATACTCTTTTACGGCATAGAGATAAGCTGCAATCGTATTCTCCGCCATATTCCCTTGACGAAGATACGTTTCAAAATTTTCAATGTTCATGTCTAATACATTATTGGTTAAACAATTCGTTATCGTTAATAATGTATGGTATTTACAAATTCATTGAGTTCCTATTATGAGAAGTTTCTCGCTACTGGGGAGGTGAAGTGCATTGACGAGGAGATTCCGTTTGAATTACCTGCTACTTGGGAATGGGAAAGATGGGGATATATTTTCTCACATTGCACAGGAAAGCCTTTGAACGGCATAATAGAAATGGAAATTTATATTCATATATTACTACATCGAATCTCTATTGGGATAGATTTGAATTATCTTCCTTAAAAGAAATGTATTTTACTGAAGAGGAATTGGGAAAATGTACAGCTACTAAAGGCGACTTATTGGTATGAACGAGGGTGGAATATTGGAAGAAGTGCATTTATGGAATTATGACTATAACATTAGGATTCAAAATCATATTCATAAACAAGGTCTTACATCCCATTGTGTACACGATTTTTCTACTATGTAATGTATTTATACAAGAGCATAGGTTATATCGGTGGCAAAGGAATTGGAATCCAAGGATTATCATCTGGGGCATTGCAAATATTCTTATCCCAATTCCTTCAATTAACGAGCAAAACAGTATTATTTCTCAAAAGAAGCAAATTATGCCAATCGCTGTCAAATACGAAAAATCTCAAGAAGAATTAAATCAACTAAACGATAGCATTCATAAAGGCTTAGAAAATCCATTCTTCAAGAAGCAATCCAAGGTAAACTCGTCCCTCAGATTCCGGAAGAAAGAACTGCACAAGAATTACTTGAGCAGATACGGCAGGAGAAACAAAAGCTCGTAAAAGAGGGCAAGCTAAAGAAAGTCTGCACTTTGGTTGATTCTGTTATCTACAAAGGTGACGATAACAAGTACTTCGAGAAGAATGGAAATACGGAAATGAATATTACTGACGAGATTCCATTTGAAATACCTGATAGCTGGAGTTGGGTAAGACTTAACGATATATGTTCTTATATCCAAAGAGGGAAGTCACCTAAATACTCTCTGATAAAGAAATACCCTGTTGTAGCGCAAAAGTGTAATCAATGGAGTGGTTTCTCAATAGATAAAGCCCAATTCATAGATCCAGATACTTTATCATCGTATGGTGAAGAACGTATTTTACAGGACGGAGATTTAATGTGGAACTCTACAGGATTGGGAACATTAGGACGAATGGCAATTTATTGTAGTACCTTAAACCCGTATGAATTGGCTGTGGCAGATAGTCATGTTACTGTTATAAGAGCAATGAAAAAGTTTGTTCTGCCACAATACCTTTATTACTATTTCACAAGCAATACGGTACAATCTGTAATAGAAGATAAATCGGATGGTAGCACAAAACAAAAGGAGCTTGCAACTGCTACAGTAAAAACTTATCTAGTTCCGATTCCACCTCTGATGGAGCAAAGCCGAATTATCTCAAAGATTGAGCAATTAGCAAGTATTATGAGAGGATAAATGGGCAAATTATTGAAATAGAGCTTCCTTTTGAATATCCTAACAATTGGTCTGTGCTACGTTTGAAAGATATTTGCCAACTAATAGACGGTGAAAAGAGAAACGGGAAGGACATTTGTCTGGATGCAAAATACCTACGTGGAAAATCATCTGCTACCATTGTAGAGAAAGGAAAATTTGTCTATGCTGGAGACAATATCATTCTTGTGGATGGAGAAAATTCAGGTGAGGTTTTTACTGTTCCACAAGATGGATATGTGGGAAGCACATTCAAACAGCTATGGCTTTCTTCGGCTATGTGGAAACCATATATCTTGGCTTTCATCTTGTTCTATAAAGAGGAATTAAGAAATTCAAAAAGAGGTGCAGCAATTCCGCACCTCAATAAAGAGTTATTCTACAACCTGCTTATTGGTATTCCACCTTTAGCTGAACAGCAACGTATAGCAGAACGGGTAAATGAATTATCGCAGTTGCTCAAATAGTTTTTCTATTTGGGCAACAATGCGATGTTGCTCTGCCAAGGATGGAATTGGCAATAATGCCGTTGATAAACGTTCTTTGCCAATGTTATAAAATGCCTGCCCTGATTTATTCGTTATAGATTTCATAAAATCAATCATAAAAGGAGAACTTAAAAGATAGAGAATATACTTTGAGAGCCATTGATTTTTCAGATACAAGCGAATGATAAATACGAACCCACCGACAGTTGTGTTTGGCATATCACTATTTACTCTTACCATTTTACCAATATTTTCCAAACTTGTAACCGCAGGTGTTAATATGTCATTCTCTTTCAATATAATATCCTCTTTAACTTTATCTTTTGTAAGAAATATATCATCATCTTTGATTCTCAATTCAAAAGGAGATATATTACCTCCACGCAGAATGCGGACACCCTCTTTTGTTGTAACGGTTTCTTCTTTTTTGAATGTTGCTCCTGTAAAGATTGAGCATATATCTTTTAGCCTACACCAACTCCATCCATTAGGCAAATCAAAGGCTATTTCCTCAGTAATTTCTTTGTCACTCTTTCCTACCTGCTCATAATACTTGTTATCGTCACCTTTGTAGATAACAGAATCAACCAAAGCAGATTTCTTTAGCTTACCCTCTTTGAGCAGGTGCAGTTTCTCCTGCTTTATCTGTTCAAGCAATTCTTGCGCAGTTCCTTCCTCTGTAATTTGTGGAACAAGTCTGCCTTGTATGGCTTCTTGGAGAATAGACTTCTTTAGTTTGTCGTCTATACTTTTATTGAGATTGTCCAAATCCTGCTGTGCTTTAGCATACCGCTGAAATATAGGAGTAAAGTTTGCTAATTTTTGCACAAGACGAGACTGTTCTGCTTTCGGAGGAATTGGTAAAAGCATCTTTCCTAATGTTTTTCCATTACAATTGGGTTGTGCGGTAGCGATTGTTCCGGACTTCAATTGTTCCCAATACAATCGGCTTTCCATAAATGATTTAAGATATTGTGGACACAACTCTTTTGAATATCTTGTTCTTATGAGGTAGCCAGCATATATGGCTGGTTCAGGAACAGACTGAACCAAAAATGATTTACCCACAGTTCCACCAGTTCTTGCAAAAAGAATATCATTTTCTTTGAGTAGGTAAGTATCAATATCATAAGCTTCTATATTGCAAAATGGAACATTTTCCCATTGAACTACATTATCATGAATATCACTGATTCTAACCATTTTTATATCACCTCGTTCAAGGGCTGGGGCATTATATCCATATTGGATTGACAATGCAATATTACCCCATCTTTCCCATTCCCACCCCTTTGGAATCTCAAACGGAATCTCCTCGTCAATGCACTTCACCTCCCCAGTAGCGAGAAACTTCTCATAATAGGAATTGTCCTCACCACGGTAAATGATTGATTCGTTTTTGTCTTTCTTGATTTTCTTTTCCTTAATTAGTTTTTCTTTTTCTACTCTGATGCGTTCAAGAAGCATAGATGCAGGTTCGTCATTAGGATCTTGCGGTACAAGTTTCCCCTGTATCGCCCACTGAAGTATGCTGTTTTTTAATTGCTTTCCGTTCATTTTTTAATCCTCTGCTTGTACTCTATATGAGAAATACTTTGAGTCTATTTTTACTCCATTTTTAAGTTTGGAATCCATCTCCTTATTCATTGTTGGGAGGAAAGAAAAATAATTCTGAATAGCAGACATAATACCTGCATTGCAACTCTTGTTTTTTACCCAATTTTGAGGAATGAAACTTTTATTATTCTGCTCGCAATTGTTTTTTTCTGCCGAAATAGCACTGTTTAAACAGTTTGCCGCAATATTAATTATGCTGTCAACAAGATTGTTTTCAGAAGCAACTTTTAAGCACTCACTCGGTGATGGTACATTTGTTTGATTGTTACATTTAGCAAAAACCATTGATATGGCAAAAAGAAGATGGTATGGAGCATAAGCCTTCATTGTTAGTAGTTCCTCTTCCAGTCCTAATGGGTTTTCCTGAGTCCATGCATCCATTATTTTTCTCATCCAAAACGATAGAGCATAAGCATCTTCAGGCAAATAGTCGTTCTTGAACAATGTATTGAAATACTTGTCAAAAATCTTAGTTTCACCATAAGATAAATTAGGTCTTTGCATGTACCAAGCTGTAAGATTCTTTCCTAAATATGATAACTCTATGCAGTACTGTTTGTCCTTGTCGGCTGGAATAATTTCACCTCTTTTGGTTGCAAAGAATCCATTAGAATATTTTGCTTCGTATGCCTTTTTGAGTTTTAATATCTGCTTACTGTTACTGCGTAAATCTCTTGCCTTTACAGCACTTTGCGTGTTTGTGTTAATGCTAATAGAATCAGCCCTGTCTCTTTGTGGAATTTCATAAAATCTGAATAGAACATAAGCATCATCACGCTTTCGTACATTCTCACTACAACTTAAAATAGTATTCAATGATTGACATCCATTTACAACATTCAATCCATAAAGTTTAAACTCACCATTGCCACATTCTTCAATTTTGTTACAAATGGCAGTGATTCCATTATGAAAAAAGAAGAAGTCACCACATTTATTCGGATCGTTTATGGTTTTCTTGATCTTTTTATTTACGGTATTGTTAATGCCTAAACTCTGTCGTACATTTTTCTGGAACAAAGACCCATCTTTAATGCCAGGGAGTTTTATACATTCTTTCAGAGGCATGGCTGCAACTATTACGCTTGTCGCCCCTAATTCTGTCGTCATATATTTACCAGCTTCAAGCTTGATAGTATGGTTTAAAGTTGGATTCGTTTGTTCAATAACACAACTATAAGCATCTTCCAAACCTTGTTTATCAACTACGGAGAATTGTGTACTATAATTCAATTCAGCATCATCTTCCTCTGATAATTTGGTTTGGAATGAATGTATATCATCCATAGCCGCATCCGTAAAGATAGATGTTGTTATTAATTCAAAACATACGCAGTAAGAGTCATCTTCTAATGCTGTTGCTATTTCTGATATTTTAGTCTTTAATTTAGAATTAGCATTTTCCTGTAATTGAGCTAAGTTACTAAACTGGCTCCAAGCAGATATAACTTCTCTCACAGGAGTTGCATCAACAGATTCACCAAGGTAGTATTTCCCTTGTACAATATATATTTTTTGCTCGTCTTCATCAATATATACGGCATCAATTTGTTTATCATTGGCTCCGTCTGTGATGGCATCTTTAGCTTGTCTTTGATCCAGAAGATGTATATTCCGCATATACCACGCAATGAAACGTTGACCATCATTTGGAAAATTATTTTTATAATAATCTTGCGTAATTTCGTTTTTTATGATTTCAAGTACATTCGCCATAATTATATTCATTTATTCGTAATCTTCGCTTTGTATTCCTAACTCACCTTTGCTCATGGCATTGGCAATATCTATTTTCAGTTCTTCGTCATAATCTTTACTGGTCAAAAAGCTATTGACGATGCGTAGCAGCAAATCTTGGTCGATGTTCGATGCTGCCACGTGATAAATGATAGATTCCAATGTACGCATACAGATACAAGCGTGCCAATAGTAATTATTTTTGTGTAAGAAGTACGCACCCAAAGTCAGTGCAATACGCTTGTTCCCATCATTGAAGAAGTGCCCGGAACAAAATCTATACATCAAATAGGTCAGTTTGTCGGCAAAGGTAGGATAGTATAAATCGTTTTGCACAAAATCCAATGTAGCACGAATACCGCCTTCATCACGCACTCCTTCAAAGCCACCATCACTGGCATCAATCATTTTGCCATAGATGTTTAGGGCTTCATCGTAATCTATGTAAATAATTTCCTTACTCATCCTCTGCCTGTTTTAAGCGTTTCAGTACATCTTTATTGTCCGCTAAAATACGGTCAAAATCAATAGACTGGTCACCGATGAATCGTTCAAACTCTTCAGGAGTAACAGCTTGCAGATAGTCTGCAATGTTACCATGATACGCATCCCGGAAACTGAAGTCCCTTGAAGCCATTTTTGTTCTGGCATCATTCAGATAAGGTTTCTGCATGGGATGTTCGGCAAGTTCGTTTACAATACGCTCCACTTCGTCAATGGTAAGTTTTCTACCACCGTTTTCCTTGAATCGTTCATTGATAGCTGCACCCACACCGTTTTCAAAAGAAGAAATAACCAATAAAACCTCTGAATACAGCGTGTGTCGAACATTGTCTTTGGAATCCAACTTCAATACTTCCCGGTATTCCTTAGCATTCTCCTTGAATACAGCCTTATATATAAAGTCTGTAATTTGAGGATATTTGTATGTGGGATGTCCGTCCACATATTGATTGATGGCAGAAGTGAGATTCTTGCGATAGTTTTCTTCTGTGATTGCAGCAGGAAGATAATGTACATCTCTGCGGTTTATGTATTTTGTTCCTCCACCCGTCTTTTCATTGATGGTAGTAATCACAAAATCCAAGATAAGGCTACGGACTTTCTTGGCTTTTTTCACTCTCTGTAAGTAGCATACCCATATTCAAGAAAGAGCGGAAATTAAACAATCCAAGTTGGGTCGTTTTGCTCCCGACATTTATGACGGGAGCAAATTGTAACTTTAACTCTTTCAGATGTTTACCTTTACATAAAACATAACCGTTATGCTTCAATTCATCAGAATTTGATTGCAGGTAACGATCTATTGTAGATGTGTCAACTTGATAAAAAGTCGGCAACCATTTTTTTTGTAAAGCGATACTCTCCCTCAAAGAGCATTCCTTCAATGTCAAGATGCTCCTGTACTTTGCTGACCGCAAAACGATTGTTAAGTACATTCTGCCGTTCTATGTTTGAGATGGTCAAATCTTTCATATCACTTCACTATTATCAGTTACACGATTTTATGTCTATGCCGAGAATTTTTTGAATTTCGGAAAGCGTTTTGTCTATTTCATGGTCGAGTGCAGCACGTTTTTCAAAATATTGTTTGAGCAGTTCTGCTGGAGGGAGTATTTCTTCTTCCTCTTTCGGGAACTTACATTGATCAAAATTGCAATCCAAGTCTATCAATTGTTGGGCAGTGAACACACGGCTCTTTTCACCCACTTCGTCACTGATAATTTCTTTCCTGTCTTTCCACCATTCCTGAATAGGTAGGGTATGCTCCACCTTCATTGGTTTGGTCTTTGAGAAGTGCTTGTAGCCTTCCGGCATATCAAGACGATAGAACCATGTTTCTTTGGTCTTGAATCCTTCTTCGCAACCTTCGGCTTCTTCATTATTAAAGAAAAGGATGTTGGTTGCAATAGATGTGTATGGAGAGAATATAGAGCCCGGTAAACGGATGATGGTGCAGATTGAACTTGCGGAGTAAATTTTCTTTAAGTGCAAGTTTTGCTCCATCCGTACCAAACAAGAAACCATCTGGGATAATCACACCGCATCTACCACCAACTTTGAGGCGGTACATGATAAGGGCTATAAACAAATCTGCAGTTTCACTTGAACGGTACTGTACTGGGAAGTTGCTTTTTACGCTGTCTTCCGTGCTACCACCATACGGAGGATTCATACCGATAACATCCACTTTATCGCTTTCCTTGAAATCAGTGATATTTGTTCCAAGCGAATCACAGTTAGCTATATTGGGAGCTTCAATATCATGGAGCAGCAGGTTTGTGATGCTCAAAAGATAAGGTAGCGGTTTCCATTCTTGTCCCACGACTGCATTTTGCAGTTTTTCTCCATCTTCGGCAGAACTGACGCTCTTACTCATATAATTGAGAGCAGAGGTAAGGAAGCCGCCTGTACCACTGGTGAAGTCACCAAAGGTTTCGCCCAATTTCGGGTCGAGCATCATCACAATAAAATCAGTCAATGCACGTGGTGTGTAGAACTCTCCGGCATTTCCTGCCGATTGCAGGTCTTTCAAAATTTCCTCATAAATATCTCCGAATGTGTGGCGGTCATCAGCATCGTCAAATTCGATTTCATTTACAATGTTGACCACTTGACGCAAAAGCGTTCCATTCTTCATATACTGATTCAAGTCTGCAAATGTTTCTAGAACAATGCTTTTGGCTCTTGGTGTATTGGCGTCTATCGGAAGATTCTTTAAAGTAGGGAACAGTTTTTCATTGACAAAAGAGAGCAATGCTTCTCCTGTTAATGCTTCACCGTCTTTTTCATCTACTGCCCATTTACGCCAACGCAAATCTTCGGGGATGATAGACTTGTAGTTTTCATCTTTGTATTCCCATGTTTCTTCCTGAGTGTCATAGACTTTCAAGAAAAACATCCAAGTCATTTGTTCAATTCTCTGTGCGTCACCATTGATACCAGCGTCTTGGCGCATTATATTTTGGATTCGCTTTATGATGTTGTTTACTGCCATTTTTAAGCTGATTTATAAATTTGATATTCTAGTTCTCTGATGGCTTGCTCAAAAGCAACCTTACCGCCAAATAACTTTATGATTTTTGTTGGTTTTCCTATGCTGTTGAACGGCGGTATCTCCAAAATATTTGCCTTTTCAAAGTCAAGAATACCATTCTCTGCATATTTGTCAAGAAGAGCCTCCAATACTTCACGAGCTTTACCTTCGTACTTTCCGAAGTAGTTACGCTTCTTTACATTGTTTGCCCTTTCTTTCCTTGTCAATGGTGGTTGGTCAAAAGCAACGTGGCATATCACATCGAAGATATCGGCATCTTTCAATGCCGGATTTGCTTCACGTACTGCGTCTATCAGAATAGCATATTCTTTCAATTCATCCATAATGGCTTGTTTGCGTTCTGCCTCCGTCCACGTTTGGATAAAATCATCCAAAGTTTGGTAATGGCGTAATAATTGCTTTTTAGCAAACGACTGAACACTTTCCGTTCTCATCGTCTTGCCATCTTCTCCTAACACTGAAACGATTTCATGGGCAATGCGAATATTCTTACCGCTGATAAGATATTTCTCACGAGGCTCAGATACTATTGGAATTTCTGGAGCATCTATGATTTTGTAAGGCTTGGGCTTTTTCCCTCCTCCTTTGGGTGGTTCAGGGTCGCCGTCAAATGACGGGTCTTTGAATTTTGCGGTAGCATTGCGGAAATCAAGGATTTCCAAATGCCATTTGCCCTTGTCTTTTCTAAGTCGTGTACCTCGTCCAATGATTTGCTTAAATTCAGTCATAGAACCAATTTCTTTGTCTATGACGATTAAACCACAAGTTTTGCAGTCCACTCCTGTAGATAGAAGTTCGGAGGTAGTAACAATTACCGGATAAGGCTCATCTACACTAATGAAATTGTCCAGTTGTTTCTTACCTTCTTTATCCTCGCCAACAATACGTGTAACATAGTAAGGCGACTTTTTACATAAATCGCTATTCATATTGATAAGCAGCGTCCGCATTTCGGCAGCTTCCTCAATATCAGAACAGAATACGATTGTCTTTGTCATACGACCGATGTCGTATAACATTTGGGTAATCCTGTGTGCTACTACTTTACGCCTTAACTTAATGGCAAGGTCACGACCTATATTCTGTCTTTGATATAATTTCTGTTCAATCTCCTTTCCTAATAAATCTATTTCACCTTCTTCTGGAGTCCATCCTTGTAAATCAATATTAATAAAGTCTGCTGTAACTCTGTATGGAGCTAAGAAACCATCTTGGATTCCTTGAAGAAGGGAATAGGTATATACCGGCTCTCCGAAATAATCCAAGTTGTTTGCTCCTTCATCAGCTTTCGGGGTAGCAGTCATACCAATTTGGGTAGCCGCACTAAAATATTCCAATACCTTGCGCCATGCGGAATCGTCTTTTGCACTTCCTCTATGACACTCATCGACAATAATTAAATCAAAGAAATTTGGCTGCACCTCCAAGAATGGGTCTGGTTTACCCTCTTTCCCGACTAATTGGTGGTATAAAGCCATATACACCTCAAACGCAGAATTAATCTTAGCTTCTCCTTCTTTAGGTGAGATTATTTTAGTTATTATACCCTGCTTCTTGAAAGGTTTGAAGTCTTGCACCATTGTTTGGTCAATGAGGATATTTCGGTCTGCAAGATAAAGAATCTTTTTCTTTGCTTTACTCTTATGAAGTTTATGGATAATCTGGAATGCAGTAAAAGTCTTACCAGTACCAGTTGCCATTACTACAAGGACACGTTGTAGTCCTCTTGCAATGGCTTCCACTGTACGGTCAACCGCTATACGTTGGTAATATCTTGGCTCATGGCTATGGGCATCATAATAAAACGGTGTTTCTATTATGTTAAGTTCATCCGATGTATAGCTCTTGGATGCAAGATAACGATTGTATAATTCCTCTTCTGTCGGGAAATTCTCTAATTTGATTTCGGTTTCTTTCCCTGTGATAAAGTCATGTTCCAAGAAAGCATCACCATTACTGGAGTACGCAAATTTCAAGTCAAGGATTTGGGCATAATCCATAGCTTGTTGAATACCACCCCCAACGGCATGTTTGTTATCTTTAGCTTCTACCACTGCAATGGGCTTACCATTATGGTATAATAGATAATCAGCCTTTTTGCCCTCTGCTACTGAATGTTGGTTGCCAACAACAAGTACTCGACCATCCGTGAAATAATACTCTTCACGCATATTTACGCTTACAGCCTTACAGCCCAACCTTTTTGTTGGAGTGCAGGAGTAATGAACAGAGTGCGTATCTCTTGTTCTTTGAGTTCTTTCTTGTTTACTTCCATGACAATAAATCAGTTATGATTACTGCTGACAATTAGGTCTTTCACGTCAATATTAAGAACATTGGCTATATCATTAAGCGTTTTAAGGTCTGGCTGAACCGAATTGCTGCACCATTTACTTACAGTACAGTTGGACTTACCAATCTGTTCTGCAAGCCATTTTCCTGTTTTTTGTTGTTCTGCAAGTACGACTTTTAGTCTGTTCAAATTAGCCATGAGGTAAAACGTTTTAATCACAGAGCAAAATTATATAATTTATCCGACATCAGCACTACTTCCTATAATAATTATTATCAGGAAGTGGAAAAGAGGCTCAAACAATGTATTTTGATAAGATAATTCTCATCAATTTATTCTCATTCTTCAATTTCAAATGTTGAATTAGTAAACCACTTGAATGCCATTACGAATGATGTAGTTACATCTCCACCTATATTATATTGGAAAGCGATGTTCCAAGCAAAGTTCTTCAACGAGATTTGAGTGAGGGAGGTACGCTTCTTGATATGAATTTCGGTTGCAGAAAGCACTTGACGGTTAGCTGCAAAATAGCGGACAG
>VOFI01000360.1_pt1:0-37500 | contig 74416 bp, 112 predicted proteins | sample 5384131 | NCBI WGS metagenome assembly VOFI01 (sample SAMN12384728, study PRJNA508395) | human gut metagenome | isolation source: healthy gut H | host: Homo sapiens
GGAAAGAACAAGATTGTTCTTATGGCATTCTATAGAAAGCTCCCGGAGGAACTCCAGGAAATGAACGCCCACGTCCTCACTAAGCTGCTCGAAATCCACATTAATTCCATCAATTCCAGCTCCAACAGCTGCATTCACCAGCTGTGAAACCAGATTCTGTCTGGAACTTGTTCTGGACAATACCTCATAAGTACTGATGTCCTGCGTAAAATTGTCCACAAGTCCCCATACCTTCAGCCCTTTTTCATGGGCAAGAGATACATAATCAGCTGTAGCATTGTTGATAATATTACCATTGTTGTCAGTTACATAGAACCAGGTTGGTGAAATTACATTCACTCCGGTCATATTCTGAATAGCCTCTGAAAGTCCTGCATTGGCATCTGTGGACATTACCTGATGCCATACCAGATTCACTGGTTGGTCCATGGTAAGATAAGTATAAGATTCCCAACTGCTTCTCTGTCCATATTCAGATTCTGAATATCACTTACACTGCTCTTCTCTATATATCCGATATAACCATCCCATGTGGCTACCTGATCCCAGTTCTCCAGTTCTTCCATAAGGATCAGATTATCTCCTTTGTTTACCCTGGACAGTACTTCTGATTTGATTCCTCCACGGTAGCGCACATATGTATCCTTAGTTGCTGTGACTACTGATACGCCTGAAAATCCTTCTGAATCGCTATACGGTTTGGCTGCTGGTACACATAAGTATCCAGATCTGTATATCTCTTTATAAAATCAAGGCTCAGATAAGCGGTTCCGTCCTTCAGCCATACATCACCGCCCGCCTCAGCGGAAGCAGGTGTATAAATCAGCTCCGACGGAGTAGCGTACAGAATCTGCTGACCTTCTTCATCCCAGTAATATCTCTGGTTCAGATAACTATCCACCACATCTACAGGAAGATACTTCTGCTCCAGAATCTGGGTACCTACTATAATTACGGCTTCTGAATCGTCTGTCTGTCCATAATATTCAGTCAAATCCATCTGTTTCCTGGTAGGAATACGGCGCATGATCAGGGTTGTAACAATTCCAATCAGGGTAACTGCTGCGATCAGTATGCACACCACTACTACCGGATTAATTCTTCTCTTCATAAAATATTTATCCTCTCAGTGAACGTCTAATTGATATCTGCTGCGGACTTTTCCACAGTCGGTTATCATTATAACATATTTTTTTTTTCAGGATTGTATTACATAATTCGACTTTTTACAATTTGTTTACATTATTGAATGTTGGTATCTAGTACATCGAAAATTAAGTATCTGCTATATTGACGTAGGATGATTTTCTCATATGCAAGGCGGAGGAAGGAGGCGTAGCGGTGGCTACGGCGACTGACGACAACGCAGCAGATGAAAAATCAGACAAGTCAATATGGCAGTTACTTAATATTCGATGTACTAGAATCATTCCTGCAATCAGCAGCACCGGAAATTTCTTCCTGCCAAAGCATGAGTAGGGGAAACTGCTGGTCTTGAAGAAATTCCGGTATGTACTGAATATTCATGGCTTACAACTGCTGATCATCGATTACAAAATCGAAATCCACACGGGCTATATGCCCATTCTCGTCCTCTGTATAATCCCGCATATATCCTCCGCCATCTGCAATCTGACAGGCTTTTTGCAATGGCTCTGGCATCACTGGGCAGCCCTTCCAGATAAAGAGCAATTCCCAGTTCTTCATACTGATTCAGCTCACCCTCCAGCGATCTGCAGGATTCTTCCTTTCCTGATCGTGATATACGCTTCGTGTCCTAACCTCCTTTCCTCCTTTATGGATTCAGAAAACACCTGAATCATTTTGCAGAAAAAAGAGACGGAATGTGAGCTCATTTCATCTTCAGGGAATGCAAACACCGCCCCAGCTGATACGCTGCATGATAAATCGACGCTGTTTTTAGAAAAAATAGATGTTAATGTTAATATTTAATACGAATCTGTGTTATCTCTGTTCTCAATTGCTTGTGAGTCACAGATCCATTTTTTTTTCTTGTTCCCCATTATACGGATTCATTTTCCATTATGCAATAGATTTTGACCAGTTTATTCTTTTTTTTTCCATTCTGTTTCGAAAAATTTAATAAGTTGCAACTGAAATTTACAAACTGAAATTACCTGTTTTTTTCCTATTGCACTTTTGAAACATATATTATACAATGAGGAATCAAGATAGCTGATTGTTATTGTTCACTGGTAATGTTCTGCGAGGTATTTTTTGTGAATATAGTTCACAGAAAACCTGGGGAAACCCGGCGCGAAATCATGCGAATGCATGATTTCTGTGCATCGCGAAGTGTGTTGTTATTCGCGAAGTGAGCATTAACAACTGATTATGGTAATCTTTTAATAATAAACACTATTTCCAAGAACAGGATGTGATCATATGAAAATAGAAAAATCAGTGACAATCAAATCCGCTGTACTCTTACAAAGGAAGATCTGGACAGCCACCAGATCCGTATCAGCGAGCTTGCCTACGGCACAGATAAAGCCAAGAAGCTTTTCCGTGAAATGATGCAGCAGGCTCAGATTGAATTTGGCTTTGAAGCTGATAACATCCCGCTGATGATCGAGGCAATTCCCGTAAACGGTGAAAGTGTCATTCTGATTGTCACCAAGGTAGAGGATCCCGAAGAACTTGACACTCGTTTCTCCAAATTTTCACCATATAAGAAAACCAAGCAGGATACCCTTCATTTCGATGGTGCTGATAATATCATCGATATCTTCCAGAAATTATATGAGGAGACACAGAAAGCAGCCTCTCAGGGAGCTTCTTCCAGTAACAAGGAGGTCAAAGAATCTGAGCTTCCAGGACTTCCAGAAGTACGGAAGCTTCTGAATCTGTTTCCAATACCCGGAAAGTTTCGGTAAACCTGATACGGCTCTATACTTTCCATACTCTGGATGATGTCATTGCTGCCGCACATGGACTGGATGGATTCTATAAAGGCGTCAATACTCTTTACAAGGATGAAAATTCCCTTTACCAGCTGATTGTACATCAATCCTCCTGCACAGCAGAAGAATTCAATAAAGTATGCAATATTCTTTCTGAATACGGCAGCGGACGCGCTTTTAATGCTGCCGGAGAAGCTCATTTAAAGGAACATGGTGAGCTCATTTCCCGCAAAGCCTTGCAGCAGCTTGCAAAAATCTGAAATAAAAAAGAATCCTGCCTGCAGGATTCTCCGCCTGACAATTCCAAAATGCCTGCACGCTGCGCAAACATTTTGAACAGGCTCGTGTTTGAAAAATCATTCCCGCAAATTGTGACGCACATCTTGCAGAAAGCCTTTTTCAAACACGCTCTAAAACCTTAATAAAAAGGACTGGCAAATCGCCAGTCCTTTTTTATTATAAGTTCGTATATACTCTGTCGGGGTTACCTTCTCAACCGGCCCCCGTCAAGGAACTATATACTAACGGCCTGCAAGATAATCGTTCAGCTGCTGGATTAAAACATCAGCATCAATTCCGTGTACCATAGCAGCCTCCTCCAGAGATTCCATCTGTGCGGATGGGCATCCTACACATCCCATACCGGATGCCATAAGAATACCAGCCATATTAGGATCTAACTGAAGAAGCTGACCAATCAGCATATCTTTTTTGTCACCTGTGCCATGATCTGTTTCCTCCTTTTTTATATCGAGCCACTGTTCATGCCTGACCAGCAACTGCTTCTCTCGTAAAAATTCCCTGCCATTACATCAAAACCGGCAGTAACTCTCCACGTTCCACTATTATAATACCAAATACACATTTGCGCAACCGTCACAATTCTAAAATTTTGTTTATAATTTTGTACTTGATATCCTTTGACATATATATTAGAATAGACTCATATCCCAGAAGGGGTTTCTGTTCACTCTGTGACCAGTAATCATAAAGGGAACTAAAAAGAGATTAAAGGAGGATATAACAATGGCATATGTAATTTCTGACGAGTGCGTAAGCTGTGGAACATGCGAGAGCGAGTGCCCAGCAGGTGCTATTTCTCAGGGAGATGATCATTACGTAATCGATGCAGATTCTTGCATGGACTGCGGAACTTGTGCTGATGCCTGTCCTACAGGCGCTATCAGCGAGGGTTGATTTTTCCCACATAAGTGATGATAGCATGAAGGGGAGCTTCCTATGGAGCTCCCCTTTTTCAAACACATTCTACACTCCGTTTTCTTTTTTCCTTTCTTCTCCGAAGCTGCCGCTGCTTCTCTTCTTGCCATCTGCTGTCTCCTGATGGCTGCATCCAGAGTGCGCCACCTGTCTTCTCCTTCTTTTTTTGCATGAAGCTCCTGAGTAATCAGACGTTCTAATATCTCCTGAAACTCCAGAATCTTTTTATCTGGCTCCGCTTTAAAATTCTGAACATTCTCCAGCAGTTCTTCCCGAAGTGTATCTCTTGTTTCATTCTCTTCTTTTTCTATACTCTCAGATTCCAGTAAATGTATTTTATCCTTTTCTTCCGGCACGATTACTTCCATTCCTTCTTTTTTTTGTAAGCTTTGGAAGAAGATCATGTATCGCCCGAAGCTGCAAGCCTCTGTTCTTTAGTTCTTTAATGTTCAAAAACAGATGCATATCATCCTGGGTGTAGCAGCGATGCACCAGCTCATTTCTGCGAATAGGAAGGGAAAGTTCATCCTCCCAGTAACGAAGGACATAAGATTTCACTCCTGTCAGCTTCACAGTCTCAGCCACGGTATAGCATTTTTCCATACTACCCCTCCTCATGAAATTGTTGCTGTCCACAAAACAAATCGGTCTGGCTGCCAGACAGCATCCGTATGGACAATAGCATAATTCACTGTTTTTATTATAACAAAAGGTCTTTCAAATGCAAGAAAAAAGGTCGACATAACATGCCGGCCTTTTCGAAGAAATACCATAATCAATCAGCATTTCCTTATTTTTTCATATTTACAAACTGTGTATACTGAGGCAGCCATACCAGCTCAACGGTACCAATAGGACCGTTTCTCTGTTTCGCTATAATGATCTCAGCAATTCCCTTTTCTCCGTATCCTTATGATAATAATCATCACGGTAGATAAACATTACCATATCAGCATCCTGCTCAATAGCTCCCGACTCTCGCAGGTCAGAAAGCATAGGTCTGTGGTCCGGGCGCTGCTCTACAGCTCGACTGAGCTGTGAAAGTGCAATGACCGGAACGCTGATCTCACGGGCAAGTGCTTTCAAGGAACGTGAAATATCGGAAATTTCCTGCTGTCTGGAATCAGAATGTCCGCTTCCACTCATCAGCTGAAGATAATCGATCATAATAATTCCAAGATTGTGCTCTAATTTGTATTTTCGGCACTTGGAACGCAGCTCGGAAATGGAAATACCGGGGTATCGTCAATAATAAGATTGGAGCGTCCGATAATATCTGCACCCTCCACCAGCTTGGTCCAATCCTCGTCTTTCAGATTACCTGTTCTCATATTCTGGGAATCTACATGAGATTCCATTGCCAGAAGTCGGTTCACCAGCTGTTCCTTGGACATTTCCAGACTGAAAATGGCAACTGTCACATCCTTTCCGAAACGCCATATACTGGGCAATATTCAGTACGAAAGCAGTTTTTCCCATAGACGGACGGGCTGCGATCAGCACCAGGTCTGAAGCATGCATTCCGGAGGTCTTGTAATCCAGATCCACGAAACCGGTAGGAATACCAGTTACCGTTCCCTTCATCTTGAAGCTTTTCTCAATATTGTTCACCGCATTCAAAACCACCTGCTGGATAGGCACAAACTCATCACTGGAGCGTCTCTGAAGAACATTAAACAATTTTTCTCCGCTTCCTCCAGGATCATTTGTGTGCCTTCTTTCTCCATATAGCAGGCATTTTCCACTTCCTCATTCACTTTGATCAGTCTTCGAAGGACAGCCTTTTCGCTTACGATATTGGCATAGTACTTCACATTGGCTGATGTAGGAACTGCTGCGATCAGATCACGGACATATTCCATACTGCTGATGTCCGGCGGAAGCTCTTTCTCCTTCAGACGATTCTGCAGAGTGATCAGATCTACCGGCTGTCCTTCATTACATAACTCCACCATGGCATCAAAAATAATACCATACTGGCTCTGGTAAAAGTCGTCACTTGTAAGAATCTCTGATGCTACCAGAATGGCATCACGGTCCAGGATCATGGAACCAATAACGGACTGTTCCGCTTCAATGCTGTGAGGAAGTATCCTCTTGATCAATGCTTCTTCCATTTCGTAAAAACATCCTCTCCTGCAGCTTTATGCATTACTGTTTACACTTCTTCACAGTAGCCCTTATGCCTCTTCCTTCACCCATACTTTCAGGCTTCCGGTTACCTTAGGATGAAGCTTAACCGGTACATTTGTTACACCAAGATTGCGGATCGGGTTTGGAAGTACCAGTTTTTTTTTTCTCTATATCGAGATTCAGCTGTTTCTTGGCAGCTTCTGAAATTTCTTTTTGTGGAAACAGAACCAAATGTTCTTCCTCCCTCTCCCACTTTAAGAGTAAGAATAACCTCTTTATCCTCAAGATTCTTAGCAAAAGCTCTGGCAGCTTCTAAATTCTCCTGGGCAACTCTTCTCTTCGTTTGCTTTCTGAAGTTTCAGATCATTTAAATTCTTAGGAGTTGCCTCCAGCCCCAGTTTCTTAGGAAGGATCATGTTTCTTGCATATCCGTCACTTACATTTACGATCTCTCCCTTTTTTCCAAGTGCTTTTACGTCTTCAAGTAAGATTACTTTCATTCTTTGAATTCTCCTTCCTGGTATAACTGATCTATAATATCTTTGATCATTTTCTCTGTCTCATCTTCTGTGCCTTCACCTGGGCTCCGGCAATGTTCAGATGACCTCCGCCGCCCATTTCTCCATCATAACCTGCACATTGACCTCATCAATGGCACGGGCACTTACATCCACCTCATTATTATATGGAGTAAGAACAAAAGAAGCCTTCACACCTGCAATATTCAGAAGCTCATTTGCTGCCTGTGCTCCTACTACTGTAGGACTTTCCAACCCCTCGCTGGGGCATCTTCCTATTGCAAAACAATTTCTGTAAATCTGGGCAGTGCGGACAACTTCTGCTCTTGCCTTATATGCATCAATGTTATCCCGAAGCATTTTGCGGACTCTTGTAATATCTGCGCTATTTCTCCGAAGATAAGCAGCTGCTTCGAAAGTACGCACGCCGGAGCGTGTAGTAAAATTATTGGTATCAATTACCATACCTGCATACAGACAATCCGCCTCCAGGCTGCGAAGACGCAGATCCTCGTCAAAATACTGAAGGATCTCGGCAACCATCTCACATGTGGAGGATGCATATGGCTCCACATAGGAAAGTACTGCGTTCTGTATCACTTCACTGCCTCTTCTGTGATGATCCAGCACCACGATCGTCCTGGTCAGATAAAGAAGATCCTGACACTCTGTATAACTTGGTTTGTTTGTGTCCACCACAACCACAACTGTATTATTATCCACAAGATCCTTTTGCCTGGGCACAATCTACAAACATGGAAGGCTCATAATCCGGATTATTGATATACCCCGCCATCAACGGACGGATGGATGTGGTCGGATCATTTACTACAATATGGACCGGCTTGCCAAGGGTCTTTCCTGCGCGATAAATACCGATTGCAGCCCCAAGGGCATCTACGTCTGTGATCTTGTCTCCCATAACCACCACACGATCCTTGGTGCTCATAAATTCCTTCAGAGCCTGAGCCTTCACTCGTGCCTTTACGCGGGTATTTTCTCCACCTGCTGGGATTTTCCGCCAAAATAGGCGATGGAATCTCCATTCTTAATTACTACTTGGTCACCGCCGCGTCCCAAGAGCCATCTCAATGGCAATACGGCAATATTCATAATTCTGCAGATAGTTTGCGCCGTTCAGACCAATACCGATACTTAGGGTGACTGCCATTTCATTACCAATATTGACCGTCTTAACCTCATCCAGGATATGAAAACGCTGTTCTCTTCAGTGTTTCCAGTGAACTCTGGCGCATGATCAGGAAGTATTTATCCCGCTCCAGCTTGCGTACAAGTCCGTCAAAATTGGAAAAATACTTGGTGATTTTCCTGTCGATCAGTGCGATCAGAAGGGATCTTCTGACTTCTTCCACACCTTCCAGAGCTTCTTCATAATTGTCCAGATATGCCAGAGCAACTACCAGCTTATCATCCTCATTCTTCTGAATATATTCCTGAAGCTCTGTCTCATCATAGAAAAACATTGCCACAAGATTAATGTCTGCATCCACATTTTCCAGAATACGGGCTTCATTTACCACATCTTTCATAGTAACCAGCTGCATGGAAACACGATAGATCCTGTCACCAAAGTTGGTGCTCATCTCTGTGATCTCCTGTTTCTCAGGTACAGGAAGTTTATCCGGTGTGATCTCCGGAAAAATAGTGGTAATGTGCTTGTTATACAGCTGTTCTTTCCCGGTAAGCTCTGCAAATACCTTGTTGGACCAGATCATTCTTCCATTGGTGTCCATAATGGCATAAGGAAGAGCCAGATCATCCAGAAGACGCTTCTCAAGAGATTCATACTGATTGGCAAACGCGATCAGATCATTGAGAATCAGCGGCCTGTGAAAGCGGGTAAGCAGAAGGGCTGCCACAATATATACCACAATTCCAAGTGTAGCAAGAATTCCTGCTTTCACACTTACCATAAAAAAAATAAGAATATCCAGCCATATAAGAAGAATGGTCAGATACAGTGGCCACCTCATGAACTGCTTCATGGATCCCTTTGAATTTCAGTTTTTTTATTCATAAGTTTATCCTCACTTACAAATCCTCAGGTACCTTTTTACATAGTGACAGGCAAAATACGATGACGTGCTCTCTTAACAGCAACAGTCAGAGCTCTCTGATGTTTTGCACAGTTTCCTGTAATTCTTCTTGGAAGGATTTTTCCTCTTTCAGAAACATATTTTCTTAATTTTGCTACATCTTTGTAGTCGATTTCATTGTTTTCTTTACCGCAGAATACACAAACTTTTTTTTCTTCTGCGTCCGCCTCTTCTCTTCATTGGAGAGTCCGGTCTTTCGCCTCTATTATTGTAAGCCATGATTGCTTTCCTCCTGTTTTATTCAGTTCTAAGAGCTAAGCTCTAGTTAAATGGCAATTCCTCGTCAATGCCATCCGGAATGTTCATAAAGCCCTCTGCAGCGGTTCCCGGGTTCGGCATAGATGCCTCCGGTGCACTTGTGCGCGGATGGGAAGCAGCATAACTGTCGCTGGAAGCCTTGCTCTCAGCAAACTCCTGATCTTCCACAACAACCTCTGTAGTGTAAACCTTCTGTCCATCACGGTTGGTATAGCTTCCGGTCTGAATACGACCTGTAACGGCAATCTTCAGTCCCTGACGGAAATACTTCTCAGCAAACTCTGCCGTACGTCCAAAAGAAACACACTGAATGAAATCAGCACTTGCTTCTCCATCGCGACGAAATCTTCTATCTACCGCTAATGTGTATCTAGCAATTGCCAGTGCATTTTCTCCTGCGGAATATCTTACCTCAGGATCTCTTGTTAAGCGTCCCATTAAAATTACTTTGTTCATTCTTCTTACCTCTCTTAATATACTAAGTGAACGGGCTCTTAATGGTGCTTTCTAAAATCCATCTGTGCAAAAAAGATTATGCGTCTTTACGAACGACTAAGTATCTTAATACATTGTCCATGATGCGAACGTGTCTTTCAACTTCCGCCGGGCACTGTGCGTCTGCTTCAAACTGAATGAAATAGTAGAAGCCTTCATGCATTTTCTGAATTTCGTAAGCTAATTTCTTCTTACCCCATTCTTCTACTTCTGTGATCGTGCCGTTGTAACGTGTGATGTAGCCTTTTGCTTTCTCAACAACAGCGTCACGTGCTTCGTCTTCAAGCTTAGCACTCACAACTAATGCTAACTCGTACTTGTTCATGCTTGCTTTACCTCCTTATGGTCTTTTGGCCCTTTGCCTGTCAAAGAGCAAGGATATGAAATATATCACGATTGTTGATTCTAACATAGTTTTTTCAGGCTGTAAAGCATTATTTTTCCTTTTTTGAAGATTTTTGTGTTTTTTCTCCACCATCTTCCGCGGCACCATGATCTGATGTCCGCATCCTGTACATTTCAGGCGGAAATCAGCACCTACCCTTAAGATTTCCCAGTCTCTGCTTCCACAGGGATGGACTTTCTTTAATGTAACAATATCACCAACTTCATAAACAACTGCTGCCATATATAAAATTTACCTGCTTCATTTCTGCTTTAGAACCTTTTTTCAGCACACTATTTTTTACTTTTATCTGGGAAAAACACCTGTCCGATAGGCTCCTTGATCAAAAAAAGATCTGCATACCGGTCTCTCGGTGTAGGTGACTTGTTGATCACTACCAGATGATCTCCGGAAAAGTAATCGATCAATCCTGCCGCAGGATAAACTGCCAGGGACGTCCCTCCTATAATAAGAACCTGCGCCTGGGAAATAGCACGCACAGACTCATTGATAGTGCGGTCATTCAGTCCTTCTTCATAAAGAACCACATCCGGCTTGATAATTCCACCGCAGGAGCACCTTGGAACCCCTTCCGCTGCTTTCATATATTTAAAGTCATAGGATTTTCCGCATCTCATACAGTAATTCCGGTATACACTTCCATGAAGCTCCAGCACCTTCTTACTGCCTGCCATCTGATGCAGATTGTCGATATTCTGGGTAATAACTGCTTTCAGTTTTCCTGCCTGTTCCAGCTCTGCCAGCTTCAGATGTGCTGCATTCGGCTTCGCTGTATCGCATAGCATCTTGTCCTGATAAAAACGATAAAATTCCTCCGGATGACCCATGAAAAAGGTATGACTTAAAATAGTTTCCGGCGGATAATCATACTTCTGATTATAAAGTCCGTCCTGGCTTCGAAAATCCGGGATTCCGCTCTCTGTGGAAACACCTGCTCCGCCGAAAAAATACAATATTATCGTACTGGTCGATCAGCTCCTGAAGCCTTTCCACTTCCTTACTCATGTCCATTCCTCCAATCATTACACTGTACACATTTTACAGTAATATGCTTTCCGATACCTCTCTCAAAATCCCTCTGCAGCCCCTGCAGAAATTTCCCGGCCGTTTACAGGTCTGCATGCTTTTTTTCAAGAAGATCCGATTCTAATTATCACCTGTCTGCTTCGTGCTGTCTGATTTCTTCACAACATCCAAAAGTATCCACTCTTTTTCCCTGAACCACATAACGGGTAGACTCATTACCGGTACATGTGGAAAGGGTAACGATCTTGTCGTCTACGCCCAACTCACCTGGTGTAGTCTTAACATCAGAATAGGAGACTATTTTATTCATATAATCCACAAACTCCTGTCCAGGTCCCTTAAACAGTGTATAGGTATCACTGTTTACCGCTGTGGTATACGCAGAAATAATCTCATACCGGTAAGTCTTCTCCGGGGTAAAGATCCAGAAATATTTGCTCTTATTGTAAGCAGAATCATCCTTGCTGAAATTCTTCAGCTGTCCAAACATAGTTCCATTCTTCATATTGTGACCATATACCAGCGTATTGCAGTCACTGAAATCTGCCTTATTCTCATAATCAATGAAAATAGTTCCGGCAAAATTATAATTTTTCTCATATGTCAGATGAAGATACTGGTCATTGTCAGTTCCCTTTACCACCGGATAGCTGACACCATCAAGCGCCTCCACATAGATCCAGCCGATCACATCTGTATTAATGCTTCGAAGAGAATCAAAATCAATATCCAGCGGGGCCTTCAGAGCCGGTCCGTCTGGTCCTGCTGCTTCCTCACTTTCACTGGTACTGTCCCTGATCCGGATCACGCTCTGTCACCGCCATCTGGGCAATCGCATTATACTCATCTGAGCCTTTCTTATACTCTGTATAAATGTGATAAAGATTATATGCCGCATAACAGAATACACAAATTGCAGCAATCAGTACAATTGTGAGAAATACATCACCTGCTTTTTTCTTCTTTTTTGGTTTCTTATCTTCGCTCATAGCAACCTCCTTCTACCAATATTATTTACATAATCTGAAGTATCGCATATATAAAACTTTTAAAATCTCTCTATATTATATAGGCTATAAAATTTTCCTGCAACCTCTGTCTCAGGATATATTACCAGTGAACAGCAACAGTTCCTGTTCACTGGTCGCATTCCGCGAGGTGTTATTTGTGAACAAAGTCCACAGAAAACCCGAGAATTGCGGCGCGAGATAATGCAAAGCATGATTTCGTGCTCAGAGTATTATACACGTCATACCTTCAGCATCAGTAATTCCTACATTCTTCACTTATTCTTCCAGCAAATCCCTGCACTCTTTCCTCAGCTCATTTTTTCTTTTTTGCTGTAAAGCAAAAAGTTCACAATGTTTAAAATAAGAAGGACAGCCATACTGAGAGATGAAAATACTGCATCTGTCATCTCCTGTCAGTCCGGTTTCAAACAACAGCAATTCCTGCCCTTCCCCAAAGCACTCTTCCAGAAAAGAAAAGGCTTGTTCCAGCATCTTCTTCGTTTCCTCAAGTTTCTCGTTTCGTAATCTGCAAACATTGCCAAACCTTTCGCCGATTTGTTCTATTCCTTCTGCCACGTCAGAAATATGCAGCTCTTTCAACTGGAAAAAATACTCTTCCAGAATTCTGATCTGTTCCTCTTCCCTGGCAGCTTCTTCTGCTGTCAGAAGCTCTGAACAGATTTTCGCATCTAGTGCTTTTCTTCTGGAAGCAACAAACTGTTCCATAGCTTCTACACTGTTCTTTTCCTGCAAAAAAATCTTCAGCAATTTAAGATTTTCGTATAGTTTTTCTGTCTTTTTCATCTATTTTCTGAAAAAACTGAAATTCTTTTTCTGTCACAGCTTCAAGAAGCATTTCAGTTACAGTAAAGCGTTCTTCAAAAGATGCTTTTTTTTCCCCATATCGCAACAAGTCTTCAATTGCCCGGAAATTACATTTCCATCAAGAATTTCCTGTATCTGATAATCAGATTTATACTTCTCATACAGTCTGTAATAACCGGCAAAATCTCTTGCAATTTCCTCTTTTTTGAAGAAATTCTCCAATCAATTCCTCTCCAATTTCAACCTGCAGTTCCTCATAACTTTTCAGGATTTCGGAAAGATCCTCCCAACCTCTGGCAGTCACAAAAAACTTGCCATCTACTGTATTTTCTACCATATAAAAATTCTCTTTTTTAAGGGAAAGATAGGACAAAATTGCGCCATGTATGCCCTTTTCCCCCGCATATTCCAGCCATACATCTGTATCTGCCTGTATGGAAATCTTTCTTACACGATCCAGCGTAACAATGTCAAATTCCCGGACCGATTTGTTGTATGCAGGCGGATTGCCAGCTGCTACAATAATCCATCCCTGCGGTACCTTATGGGTTCCAAAGGTCTTGTTCTGCAAAAACTGCAGCATAGCCGGAGCCAGCGTCTCTGACACGCAATTGATCTCATCTATAAAAAGGATTCCCTCCTTTTTTTTCCCGTTTGTTCCATGTACTCATACACAGAAGCAATAATTTCACTCATGGTGTATTCTGTTATATCAATTTCCGTACCACCGTAATTCCTGGTGACAATTTTGGGAAGTCCCACTGCACTCTGACGAGTATGATGCGTGATGGTGTAAGCCACCAAGCGCACCTTACATTCGGCTGCAACCTGCTCCATAACAGCAGTCCGATTCCCGGCGGACCGATCAGAAGGATTGGCGCTGCCGTACCAAAGGATAGGTATAAACTCCATTCCCGTCCTTTTTCAGATAAGCAGCAAGGGTATGGATAATCTCATTTTTTTGCGTCTTTGATATTCATATTTTTGTCCTTTCGCCGATAACCAGTTTATAAGCCCAGTCCGGCACAAGTTTCATATTTTCCGTCTTTTTCACAAATACAAAGGCCGTTTCATAATCCGGTTTCTGTCTCGGATAAATCCCATCTCCGTCAGTAAAGTAGATCAAAGCCTTCAGATTCTGCAATTCCCGCTTCTCCTGTTCCTTTCTGATCAGTTCAAAAACAGGTCTGAAATCGGTTCCGCCCCGTCCCTGTATGGTTATCTTCTGCATATATTCTTTCCATTCTTCCTCTGAATGGATCACCTGGTACCACTGAATACAACAGTCACATTGGACAATATATACTTTCATTTTCTTAAAAAAATTCTCCCGGGTGCTGAGGATCTGGTAGGTCTCTCCAAGGAATCTCCGGACCAGCTCCTTGGAACAGGAACCAGAGGTATCAATGGCGATCACCAATTCCTCCAGACGATTCACTTCTTTGTATTCTAACGGCTCAATCAGCGGCAGATTTCCATATTGCTCCATTCCAAAATTATAAAAAATATAATCAAAGCTCTCCTCATCCAATTGGATTTCTTCCCTGGGAAAAGCAAATTTTCGGAGAAATTTCCGATAATCATATCGGCTTTTGTACAGTTCCTCCAGTTCCTCTTCTTTACTTCCAGGACTTGCTCCGATCCGATGCTTCTGCCGCTCCCTTCCAAGGGTGGTATATGTAAGAATCTTTTCCCACCTGCTCCGTTTTTGTTCCCTTTTCCATGGATTTACACTCCACAGGGAATGATCATCAAAGGAAAAAAGAGATTCCAGCTCTTCAATATTAAAAGGGAGTTTTTCCTGTTTCAGAAGCTGATAAAGTACCTGTGCAGAGCAATTTCTGCCCTTTAAAAATTCAAAAATCTGTTTTCTTTTTTGCAGTTCTTCTGACGAATATTGCCATAAATTTTCCGGAATATTCTTCCAGATCAGAAGCTCCACAGCTAGATCACAGGCCACATTCCATAATCTTTCTTCCATCTTTTTGTCAGAAAAAAGGATGCTGATAAAGACAGTGAAACAACATGTGCAGGCAGCCTCTTTTCAGCGTTTCTGGATTCTCTGCCCACGTATAGATCAGAAATACAGGGTCTGCTATTATCCTCTCACCGTCAGTTCCAATTCCATGGATCCAGGACTGCGAAGAGCTCTCATTTCCCATTCTGTTCGGAAACGTTTTTGTCTCCACGACCGCCGAAAGGGTTGCTGATGCATAAGAAAAAATGGAAATCTTGCACAGATTTCACTCCTGCAGGTATGCAGGATTTTCATTCCCATTTCCTGGTATTGCCTTTTTTTTCTTTATGGAACTGCCTGTATTTTCAGACATTTTTCTTTCTTTATTATCCTGCATAGTTCCGCTTTCTTTCCTGCTAAAGGTCAAATTTTTTCTCTTTATATCCGTATTTCTGATCCTTTAACCTCATCAGCCACACCAGGCTCTCCAGCTTTCGCTCTCTTCTGGCAGTACAGATAAAATTCTCCAGTTCTTCTGCTCCAAACCAGCCAGAATTCTCCAAAAGCTCCATTTTCCCCACATTCTCTTCCCGGATCAAAGCTTCCATAGCAGGGCGGATTCTTCGCTTCAGATACTGGCCATAGGCAGTTTTTTTCTCTTCTTCGCACTCATTTGCTAAAAAAAATCCTTCCAATGCGCAGGCAAGCCGAATCCGCTCCTGTCCTGTTGTCTGGAATTTTTCATACCGCATATCACGCTCTTTTTCCATATATAATCCCAGCTTTCTTGCAGTTTCCCTGCTTCTTATTATAATCCATCCTGCCTTTTCCCACAATCGTATTTTTTCGCATTTGCCACACACGCTCTCTCCTGTTATAATAAAAATACCAAAGCGTGTTTTTGAAAAATCATTCCAGCAAGATGTGCGTCACAATTTGCGGTATATTTTGCAGAAAACCTTTTTCAAACAGGCGCTAAGAACAACAGGAGGTTTCATTAAAATGGAAAAAAAAGAACTTGATCGTCGGACAGTCCGGCGGACCTACTGCAGTTATCAACAGCAGCCTTTATGGTGTAGTTTCTGAGGGCATAAAACAAGAAGAAATCGGACATGTTTACGGAATGATAAACGGAATTGAAGGATTTCTGAAGGGCACCATTCTTGACTTTGAAGAAGCACTTCCCGGGGAAAAGCTGAAATATCTTACCTACACCCCAGGCGCTTACCTGGGCTCCTGCCGCTATAAGCTTCCGGAATCCCTGGAGGATCCGGTTTATCCGAAGCTTTTTCAGAAATTCGAGGAGATGAACATCGGCTGGTTCTTTTATATCGGCGGCAACGATTCCATGGATACCGTCAGCAAGCTTTCCCGCTACGCAGCCATGATTGGCAGTGCCATCCGCATTATCGGAGAGCCGAAGACCATTGACAATGATCTTGTGCATACCGACCACACTCCTGGATTTGGCAGTGCTGCCAGATATGTGGCTTCCACCGTCCGTGAGATCACCCTGGACGCCTATGTTTATGAGAAAAATCCGTGACGATCGTCGAGATCATGGGACGTCATGCCGGATGGCTGACCGCGGCAAGCGTGCTCGCCCGCAAATATACCGGCGATAACCCGCTTCTTATTTATCTTCCGGAAACAGCCTTTGATACAGAAGAATTTTTGAAAAAACAGAAGCCTGCTTCGAAAAAAACTGTAATGTTGTTGTCTGCGTTTCCGAAGGCATTCATGATAATAAAGGAACTTTTATCTGTGAATATGACAATTCCGTAGGCACTGATACCTTTGGACACAAAATGCTGGCAGGCTGCGGCAAATATCTCGAAAACCTGGTGCGAAGCCGACTTGGCGTGAAAGCCCGCTCCATTGAACTGAATGTAAGTCAGCGCTGCAGTGCCTCCATGCTCTCTGACACGGACCGCCAGGAGGCCATTACAGCCGGTATTTTCGGCGTTCAGGCTGCACTGAAAGGCGAAACTGGAAAAATGGTATCCTTCATCCGTCAGGAAACCTCTGAGGGCGTTTACCAGATGAGATGTGGACTTGAGGATGTCAATAAAATCTGTAATGAGGAAGAAAACCGTTCCCCTTTCCTGGATCAGCCAGGACGGTTCTGACGTGACAGAGGATTTCATCCATTATGCACGTCCACTGATTCAGGGAAATGTAGAACTGCCTATGGGCGAAGACGGACTTCCGGTCTGCGTATACAGAAAATAACATTGCCAGTGAACAGTAACAAAATAACCCCGCCGTTCTGAGTTCAGACCCTGCAGAGAATTTCCCTATACGGTATCATGATTTAAACAGGGCGAAACATATTCTACATGTTTTCTTGTGGCTCACAAAAAAGAAAAAGAACTCCTTTCTCTATAAGATCAGTTAGAGCGTGTTTAAAAAGGCTCTAACTGATCTTACAGAATAAAGGAGTTCTTACTTTTTTTATTTTTCACACAATCAGCAAAAAATCCATGATTCCTTCTGCCTTATTTCTGATCATTTTCAAACATCTTATGATCTTCTTCCAGTTTCTCCTGAACCTGGCTGTCATAAATTTTCTCTTCTTTCTCCTCATCCCTTGACTTGGGCAGGATCAGGTTCAGACAGACTGCTATGATCGTTGCCAGCACAACCGGAGATTTCCCGAAAATGGTAGTCACCCATGCAGGAAGTGTGGCAAGTGCTGCATTTGCCTGGGAAACGCCCACACCAAGTGCTGCAGCCAGACCTACAATGGAGGAATTACGGTAATCCATCTCTGCAGAAGCCACCAGCTTCATACCTGTCATTGCGATCGATGCAAATACAGACACAGTTGCACCACCCAGTACACACTGAGGAATCGTTGTCAGAAGTGCTGAAAATTTCGGCACAAATCCGGCAATTCAAGGAACGCAGCTGCAAGTCCCAGTACCCAACGGTTGATAACCTTTGTAGTTGTAACAATACCAACGTTCTGGCTGTATGTTGCTGTGGGAAGTCCTCCGAACAGGGCTCCAAGAATATTGGTAATACCATAAGCTACAATACCACCCTGAAGCTCTGAATCCTTGGGAGTCCGGGTTCATAGCACCGATGGTAGTTGCAGAGTAGTCACCAATTGCCTGAATCGAGTTAATTGCAAAAAGCAGTCCGATGGCTACACATGCAGAAATCTCAAAATGCACTCCGAAATGCAACGGCTGTGGTACCTGGAACACACTTGCCTTGCCCACGCTTGAAAGATCCACCATTCCGAATGGAATGGATACCACATATCCGGCCAGCATACCAATCAGAATAGAAGAAAGCTTCCAGATTCCTTTTCCAAAGTGGTTCAGGACCGTTACCACTGCAAGGGTAAAGAAAGCCACCAGCCAGTTCTGCCAGGAGCCATAATCCGGATTAGAGGTTCCACCAGCCATGTAGTTGATCGCAGTGGGATACAGGGAAAGACCAATGGTAAATACCACTGTTCCTGTGATCAGAGGTGGAAAAAAATACCCTGATCTTTTTTACCATAATTCCCATGATAACGGCAACAACACCGCCTACAATCTGGGCTCCCAAAATGGTGTCGATTCCGTACCCGTCCGCAATGGCCTGCATACTTGGTACATATGCGAAGCTGACACCCATAATGATGGGAAGTCCTGAACCAATCCTGTACTTCTTCCCAATGGGAAAAAGCTGGAGCAAGGTAGACAGCGCAGCAACTACCAGAGCTGCCTGAATAAGAATGACCTGGTCCTTATTCTCAAGCCCTGCTGCGCCTGCCACAATAATGGCAGGGGTGACACATCCCACGATCATTGCAACAACATGCTGCAACGCAAGAGGAAGGGCTTCCTGTATCCGCGGGATACCATCCGTTTCAAAAATACTGCCTCTCTTCATAATATTTTCCTGCTTTCTTTTTGTTTTATACAGTATACCAAATAAGGCGTACAAAAACAATTAGGTTAGCTCAAAATATTTGGATGTAATATTCACAAAAAAGTCAGCCTTTTTTTTGTAAACATTTATCTGTTTCGTTTTTTATCTTATGCCAGTTCTTTTTTTCATGGTTAAAATATTCTGTCCGTCAACATATTCATAAGAAAGCTCATCCATGGTTTTCTTCACCAGGAAAATTCCAAGTCCGCCAATTTCTCTGTCTTCAATGTCCAGTGTAATGTCCGGATCTTTGTTTTCCAGTGGATTATAAGGGGTTCCCCTGGTCTATGAAAATCAATGTGATTTTCGGCGGATTATCTTCCATTTCAATTTGTATTGGGGCATTTCCGCTGCCCTTCCCATAAGCATAATAAGCAATATTTCCAAATATCTCATCTATGGCAACATCCAGCTGCATCTGAACCTTCAACGGACATTCCTTTTCTTCCAACACTTCATTTACAAATTCCGTAACTTTATCCACATTCTCTATCTTTGCTTCCACTGTAATACTTTTCAAATTTCACAGCTCCTTTCCCATACGCTACCAAGGCTTCTGTTGCCATCCCGCCTGGTAACCATACCTTTTTTCCTGCACTATGTAAAAAAAGAATCCTGCACAAAATACAGAATTCCTTTATTAAATGCGCGCTGAACCGGTTCCTCACATGGTAAGTTCTCTGACCACTCCTAAAACCTGCCAGACCTACAGCGCGTGTCACTCTATTGTTAAAATATCCGTAAACCCTGTAATCTCAAAGACTTCCTTTACAATATCTCCCACATGGATCAGTTTCATACTTCCTTTTTATTCATAACCTTCTGCAATTTCAAAAGCACACGCAGACCAGCAGATGAAATGTACTCAAGATCTGCAAAGTCAAGCACCAGTTCCTGTGTATCTTCCAGTTCCTTCTCTGCAAAAAAAACATCCAATTCAGGAGCTGTGGTTGTGTCCAGTCTTCCTGACAGCATTACAGTATCTTTTGTTCCTTCATTTTTTTTTCAATCTTCAGGCTCATATTCTTCTCCTTTTAAATCAGATTATTTTCACAGCTTTTCTCTTATGTCTATCAATTACTCTGATAAAACATTCTTCGTAAGGTTTTCACCGTATTTTATGGGTTTATTATACAAAGAATCAATATTTTGTGTCAAGTTTTATCAAGGATTTTTTTATCACGCCAATAACTCAAATGTATGATAAAGATCCATTCTCCCAAATCCCCAGTCCCGATTGGGATACTGCATCCGTTCTTCACGCTCCGCCCCTCGTGTAATATAATTTTTCACACTCGAGCCGGTAAAATAGGGTTGATTCCCACGTATCACCGCCCATTCGAACAGAAGTGCAGCTGCACCGGCAGTCTGAGCGGCAGAAAGGCTGGTGCCGGAGGCATTTCCGTAAAGACCGTTTAACTGGGGTACCCGGATCTGGACGCCTGGGGCTGCTACCTGGGGAACTACATTTCCATCCGGCATAAAGCCTCTGCTTGCCTGGACATACAGGGTGTTGTCACGATACTGATAAGCAGTCACGGTAATACTCTCCAGCGAATCTCCAGGTGCCGTCACTGTATTATAAGGCGATGGTTCCAGAAAATAGGTTTCCTCCGAAATCAGTCCCTGAACCGGCAGCCACATATGAAATCCTACATTCTGCCCATCTCTTCCTCTAACAAAAAATACGCCAGATTCCAGGTGCCGGCTGGATAAATTGAAAATATACCAGCGTGTATCCGGTCTGCCGCTCAATAGAAACATAATTTACCTTCACCCTTGTTTCCACAAAGACAAAAGATAATTCCTGCGTCACCGCCCCCAGTGAAGCGCTGATATCCAGAATTTCCCCTGTAGGAGACTGCAAAGAAAGATTATAAATTTCTGGCGGCTCGCCCCAGAATTCCATGGTAAATCCTGGCTCCTTGTTTCCAACGCGAAGCTCCGCCAATGCCTGGTTTTCTCTCTCTCTGTAAGGCGGCCTGCGTAATGATGTCTTGCCGCTCCCTCATTTCCAGCTGCAACAGAAACTGAAATCAGCGAATACTGGGAAATATAATCCACATAAAGACTCAGTGGATTTTTTCCCGATATGTGCTCCCTGGCTGCTGCCAATTCCAAGGCACAGAGAAAGAGGCATTCTTCTGTCATTCGCAATTCGCACTGCAAAATCCATTCCCGTCATAATGTCATTTTCCTGGAAAAGCTCCGCTTCTGCAGGGAAAAGATAAAACTCCCGGAGATATTTTTTCGCAGGCTTCACTTTCACAATGATCAGCATAGCTTCTGGTGCGGCTCCAGAAAAATTCTCCTCAGGAAAATAATTTCCAGCCGCAATAGCAGCCATTCTGGTTCCATGTCCATCCGTATCCACAGAGGGCACAATTTCCAGAGGATTTCCGGAAGCCAGTGCCTGATCAATATCCTTTTTCCAGAAGACACGACCATAAGGCACTTCTTTCCCATCTCCCTCTAAGGTCTGGTCCCAGATGCAAAGGATTCTGCTGCCCATTTCGTTCTGAAAAACCGGATTCCGATAGTCAATTCCGGAATCCACAACCGCAACAGCTGTTCCGCTTCCTTTCAGCTGAAGGTAGGGATGTTCCTGAAGCCGGGTAATTCCGGAAGCACTAAGGCTTCCAAGATCCATATGCGTATAACATTTTGGAATAGAACTGTAGGAATACGTATTGATATTCCACCTTCCAATTTCTGTCAAGGGTGCATAAACTACCCCGTAAATTCCGTTTATTTTCTGAAAACTAAAACCTGGGACATCGCCCAGGTCTTCCTGAAAATCGTCCATATATTTTACAATAAAATCCGCATACATCTCGTTCTGTGCCGGTGAAACTGACTCCTGCATACTCAAATTGCCCGCGTCTTTATTTCCCATAACTGCCCCTTAAAAAGCTTTTTTCTTTTAAGAATATGCTTTATTTTTCATTTCAATGACTTAGAACCTGTTTGAAAAATCATTCCTGCAATCTGCACGCCCCACTTTGCGGTATATTTCACCCGAATTCGGTTGTCGTAGCCCGCTACGCCGCCCTCATCCGGGCAAAATCTCCCACAAATTGTGACGCACATCTTGCAGAAAGCCTTTTTCAAACACGCTCTAGAGCGTGTTTCCTCTGTATCAGAAGCACAATTCCTGCCAAAAATGTAAAGACCGAAATAAACTGCGACGTAGAAAGTACTCCCACACTTCCTCTTGCCAGATCTCCGCGGAAAAACTCCAGCACAAATCTTCCTGCACTATAAAAATCAGATACACCGCCGCTGTCTCTCCATCTTTTTCTGGCTTCTCAAAATCAAGAGCAGCAAACCATAATGAAGAAAGTCAAGAATACTGGAATAAATCTGCGTAGGAACCAGCGCCACCCCATTTGGTGCAAAAAAGCAGACGTATGAAACGTAATGGAAAAAGCACCGGACGTTTCTTTTCCGTAACAGCATCCTGCCAGCAGGCACCCAATTCTTCCAAATCCCTGTGCAAGCGCTACAGAAGGCATTAACGTATCAAAAAACTTCAGAAAATCCAGTTTTTTCACCCTGCAATATACATACGCCGTGAAAATTCCACCAACAATTCCACCAAATACCACAAAGCCATCGGTCAGAGTAGCACTCAGGAACCCCGGATTTTCCAGGATACTTTTCCATTCTGTAATCCAATACAGGATCTTGGCGCCCAGAAATCCTCCCACTACGCACCATACCACCAGATAAAAAACGTGTTCATATGGCAGTTTCCGCTTTTTTTTTGCCCTGTATTCTCCGGTAAAATAAGCTGACAGAATTCCAATGGCGATCATCAGTCCGTACCCATAGATCGTAAATGGACCAATCCGCAGAAGTTCATTTTTCATAAATTATTCTCTCCACTCAAAACCATTTTTTCCAGAACCTTAAAAGTTCCTTGTTTGCATGATCATTTTTAGGACTTTCCATACTCTTATCCGGATCACATTCCCCGCAGATATCCACCTGCAGGATTTTTTCCATTCTCTTTTTCAAAATGAGAGCACAATGCCAGAAGTACTTTCAGCATCTCTTCTAAAGTCATATCCCCCTGGCTCCAGGTAGTGGCTGCTTCCTCCGGGCAGAGCACATCCTTATCAATTGAGACATACAGCGGTATATTTGCAGGAATTTCCAAGCTTCTGATCAATTCTTCCTCAGAACCTTTTTTCTCAGCCATATGCGACCTTGCCTCAGCCAGCCTCTCCCTGGACAAAAATGCACTCTGTCCTTAAAGGGTTTTTCCACCTGCCCATACGCTTCCTCATCCGGCCCGATCAGCCAGACCTCCTGAAGCTTTTTTCCACCTCTTCCAGTGCACTTGCGATCCAGCCCCCGCAGGACAAAAGCCCTCCGAAAGCAGGAAGCTGCATGTCTGTATGATTGTCAAAAACCAGCAGGTTAAAGGGCTCTTTCACCCGCCCGATCCCGATTCTGCTCATATAATGATAATTTCCGGAATCAATAAAATAAATTCCGGAAACCGGATATTTTTCCATTCGTTCCAGAATCTGCGCCTGGGCATCTCCATCGCAGTAGCAGTTGGTTCCTGAAATATCACTCCAGGTCTATCCAGGAAATCTGCTCTCCCTCATAGAACTGCTCTTCCTGGTAAATTCCAGAAAAATTCATGATCACAATGTTCCACTTCAATCCTTCAATCCTTCCATTCCTCCAGAATTTCCTCTTCTTCCTGCTTCTGATCCGCCTGCTTTTCCAGATCGATCTGTTCTTCCTGATCGGTCTGTTCTTCCTGATCGGTCTGCTTTTCCTGATCGGTCTGTTCTTCCTGAGCACCTGTATTTTCAGCACCAGATTGGACTGTCTCGTGTCAACCTTCTTCTTCGCAGGTTCAAAACCTGAGTCCGGTGTTTCAGCATCTTTCACAGCCACATCAACATCTGTCACTTTATCCTCTTTCTTTCCATCACCAGCTGATCCATCCTGAATCTCTTTTTCAGCCCGTGTTTCAGAATCAGATAAAAAAAATAATATCCAGCACCCGTTCGCCACAAAAATACATCCTGAAATCTGCACGGTCATCCTGATTTCAGAAAATGGATTTACAAGGATCAACACTCCAAGTCCTATAAAAATCAGACTTTCAACCAGAAATGCCTTCCAAACGCCCTGCCCGCGCTTCTTCAGTTTCATACTGCCGCGCATCATCCAGATGCTGTCCACCAGAATAAAAGCTCCCAGCATAAGAGTCAGCAGTTTCACAACCACAGTTGGATTCATAAACAAAAAGATACCGATCACCAACACGATCACACCGGAAAAAAAGATCCAATATGGTAGAATTATCCTTTTCCAGAACAAAGATCAAAATGTGATAAACACCGGCCCCGATCAGAACCAGCCCAAATACCACCTTGCACAGAACATTCACCGTTTCTACAGGCATCAATGCCAGACACAGTCCAAAAAAGAATATAAAATACAGATGTTGGAATCTGTCCTCTTAAAATTTTGCTTTTCTTCTCTTCCATCATTTAACCTCCAGTTATCCTCCGGTTCTTTTTGGACAGTATAAACCTTTTCGTGAAATTCGTCCACAAAAAAGCCGGAAAAAAGAGTATAATTTCCTATATAAAAAATCCATTTTTTATACTTGAAGTTTTTCCCTGTGGTATTATAATGAATGTCGAAGGAAAATGAATTATGTCGTAACTGTTCAAACAGGGAACAGTTCCATTATATCTAATTTTTTATCGGAGAATTAAATTTTGAAAAATATTAAAAACAACAAAACCATTCTTGCCGTTATCCCAGCTGTCGTGGTGCTGGCTGCAGGGGTAGCTTTTTTTGCTCTCGTTCAGGCAATACTGACAAACAATGTCAGGAAACAGTTGAACGTCTTCAGAAGCTTGAAACAGCCGATATCTCCAGTATAGAGGATGAGATCCGTGCACTTTCCGAGAAAGAAAAGCCCACCGGATCGGACTCAGAGGAGGGTGTTCTTGGTGATATTCTCACAGATGTACAAATTAAACAGGCATTTCAGGGAACTGTTATTGTAGGGGACTCTATTACAGAATCCATTGCAGAATATGGTTTTCTTGACACCAGTATTGTAGTTGCCAAGCTGGGACTTCGCATTGACGATGCAGATGACCAGATCAATACCGCCATCAGTCTGAATCCAAGCGTATTTTTCCTGTCCTTTGGAGCAAATGACCTGGAAATTTACAATGGTGATTCCTCTGCTTTTTATTGACGCCTACCGTGTAAAAGTGAAACAGATCCAGAATGCTCTTCCTGATACTGCCATTTACATCAACAGCATTCTTCCCATCCAGCAAAGCGCCATTGACCAAAAATCCTGCTCTTGCTTATTATGACAGCTTTAATCAGGCACTCAGGGACTTTTTGTGACGAAATGGGATGCACTTTTATAGACGATACATTCCTTGTAGACGAAAGCATGTATGAGCCGGATGGTGAGCATATGGTTTACAATTACTACCCCAAATGGCTTACTTATATGGCAGAAAGGGCAGGTCTCGTATGAAGCTGAATACCAAACGAAATATCCTCTCAGATTTTTTTCTGGCAAACTGAGCGGCAATCTGAAGAAAAAATAAAAAGCAAGGAACCAGCATCCTTTCTGATTTCAAGCTTACCGGTTCCCTTATCTTAATAAAATCCGTCATGGTGATTTTCCTGGTTGTCTATCTGGGACGCCTCTATGTGTCCGACTACGCAGCAGACGTGTCCATGGACAAAATATCTGCTGCCCTTGAACAGGTTTCCGGTGTTACGGACCTTAGTGAGCCAGGGGTTTCCGGTCTTCGCCGTTTTTATCAGATAGATGAGAATGACATAGACAGCTACTTTTTCCGTAAAAGCAGCCTCCCCAATGTCTGTAGACGAAGTTCTGGTAGTTAAGGCTAATTCTTCTTCTGAGGCAGGCGCCTATTTAGAAGCAGCTCAGGCTCATCTTGAAAGTCAGAAGAACATTTTCGAAGGCTATGGAACTGATCAGATGGCACTTCTCGGAGAAGCTTCTGTAGAAAAGCGCGGTGCCTATGTCTGGTATTTCTGCGGTGAAAACGCCCAGGAACTTCGCCAGGCTTTATTATCCATGATATAGGAGAATTGACGTTATGGTATTTAACAGTGTAATTTTTTATATTTTGTTTTTTCTTCCCATATTTCTGCTGATCTACTATTTCGTGCCGGCCAGGGCCCGTAATCCGGTACTTTTCGCAGGAAGCCTTTTCTTTTTATGCATGGGGAGATCCTACTTATCTGGTTCTTATGCTATTTTCCAGCTTTTTTCAATTATTACATGGGCAAAGAGCTTGGAAAAATAACCGATGAAGATCCGTCCCGCAAGCGAAACCTTATTTTCGCAGTAGTGATCAACCTTCTGATCCTGGGATTTTTCAAATACTGGGGATTTCTTCTTGATACCATCAGCGGTGTCACAGGACTGAAGCTTACCTATCCGCAGCTTGCATTGCCCATCGGACTTTCTTTCTATACCTTTAAGAACCTGTCCTACATCCTGGACAGCTATATGGGAAAACAGAACCCTGTAAAGGATTTTTTCCATATGCCGTATACAGCACCATGTTTCCGCACATGACTGCCGGACCCATTGTCCGGTATACTGACATTTCGGAATCCATCAGCCGTCGCAGTATAAACACAACGCGCCTCGGTGCAGGTGCAGAGCTCTTTATCAAGGGGCTTTCCAAGAAGGTTCTCCTTGCAGACAATCTTTCTGCTCTGTACACCACCCTTCAGGCTTCCGGTACTACCTCCTTTGTGGGAACCTGGCTTTGCCATTGGCGCATATACACTGGAGCTGTACTTCGATTTCAGCGGATATTCCGATATGGCCATCGGTCTTGGACAAATGCTGGGCTTCAATTTCAACAAGAACTTTGATTATCCTTACATTTCTACCAGCGTCTCTGAATTCTGGCGTCGCTGGCATATTTCTCTCGGAAGCTGGTTCCGTGATTACATCTATATCCCACTGGGAGGCAACCGTGTTTCCACAGGCCGACATATCCGCAACATCCTTGTGGTATGGGCACTCACCGGTCTCTGGCATGGCGCCAGCTGGAACTTTGTGTTCTGGGGTGTTTACTACGGTCTCCTTCTTCTGGCAGAGAAATTCCTTCTTGGACGTTTTCTTGAGAAAGCACCTGTCTGGCTTCGCAATTTATATACCATGTTTGCCGTGATCATCGGCTGGGTATTTTTCAGCCAGACCACACCTGCAGCTATAGGAAAAATGCTGGGAGCCATGTTTGGATTGGGAGCTTCCTGCTTCGCAGACCGTGCCTCCCTGTATGCACTGAAATCCGGACTGATCCTGATGATCATTTCCGTGATCAGCTGCCGTCCGGGGCTTTACCAGTATTTCAAGCGCCTTGCAAGACGCAATACTTACCTTGCCGCAGTGATAAACGCAATCCTGTTTTTCCTCTGTATTGCGTATATGATCTACAGTTCTTACACACCATTTATGTATCAGCAGTTCTAGAGTAAATTTGAAAAAGCCCAGAACTGATACCGTATTAATTGAGGACCCATGAAAAAAGAAACCAAACGGATACCGCTATTTTTTATCACCTGACCGGATGCCTTTTTGGAATCTTCATCCTGGCAGTACTGATAATCAATTTTTTAGTTCCGGACCGGGGCTTTTCCCAGAAGGAAAACCGTGTGCTGGCCTCCCGTCCAGCTATCAGCGTTTCACAGCTCACATCCGGCAAATTTGCTGATGGTTATGAAACCTATGTAAATGACCAGTTTTTCCTTCGTGACTGGTGGATCACACTGCGCGCCACAGCCCAGCGTATCCTTGGAAATACGGAAGAAAACGGTGTTTTTCTTGGCAAAAGCGGCTACCTGATGGAGGATTTTACAGCACCCTCCCCAGGAGCGTCTGAACCGTACCGTAAACGCTATGACAGATTTTGCAGCAAGGCATTCTGATCTTCCCCAGTATGCGCTGATCGCGCCAAATGCCGTGAATATCCTTTCAGATAAGCTCCCTGCCCTGGCTGCTGCCACTGACCAGAATCCTTATCTGGACGCAACTGCCGCTGCTCTTGAAAAAGGCAGGTGTCACTTTCGTGGATGTGCGTGACACCCTTTCCCAGCACAAGGATGACGGAATTTATTACCACACAGACCACCACTGGACTACTCAGGGAGCTTACTTTTGCTTATATGCAGCTTGCAAAGGTACTTGGAATCGATTCTTCTTCCATCTCCTACGACAAGCTCCCGGTTTCCATGAGCTTCCAGGGAACCCTTTCTGCCAAAAGCGGTTTCCGTGCTTCTGAGAAAGAGGAAATGGATGTCTTTCTTCCAAGAGATGACTCGGTTCCTTCCTCTGTTGTAAATTATGTAGACGAACAGAAAAAAAAAACAGCCAGCTTTTTACGATACCAGCAAGCTGGAAACCAGAGACAAATACGCCATGTTCTTTAACGGAAACCATGGCAAGGTTGTGATCACCACCCCTACAGAGGAAAACCGTACTTTACTTGTGATCAAAGACTCCTACGCAAACAGCCTGATCCCTTTCCTGGCGCCTTACTACCGCAAGATTGTTATGGTAGACCCTCGTTATTTCTATGACGATCTGGAAGAACTGATGCAGGTAGAGGAAATTCAGGAAGTACTTTATCTGTATAATGCAAATACATTCTATTCAGATACTTCCTTGGAGCTTGCACTTATGCCTCAGAGCAGTACAGATTCCACACCTGACAGCGTTGAAACGGATAACACAGATACTGCTTCTGCTTCTTCTGACAACGCTTCTGCTGACAATCCAGAAGCTTAAAGCGTATCTGAAAAAGGCTTTCTGCAAGATATGCGTCACAATTTGTGGGAATGATTTTTTCAGACATACTTTAGTCTTATTTCCTTCTGCCAGACAGGCAGGAGGATTTTTTTTTTCCAAATTTCATTGTACAACTCATGCAAATTCGCTATAATTACTTTATTAAGCAGCTATTTTCTGCAAAGTGTTTTTTGGAACGCAGTTCGCAGAAATCCCAATAAAAACAGAATCCTGCAAGTAGGATTCTCCGCCTGCGGCTGGTCGCCTCCAGCGACATCCAGCGCGTGTTTGAAAAAGGCTTTCCGCTGCAGTGCGAAGCGGGTAACTGTGAAGGTACTGGACAGTTACCTTTATTAAACATTTAGGAGCGAAATTATGAAAATAGTATTAGAACATCTCACAAAGCAGTTTCCGCCCCGTGGAAGAAAGGCTCAGGAGCCGGTCACAGCTGTAAGCGATTTCAATTTCGAAATTCCTGACGGTCAGCTGATCGGACTTCTCGGCCCCTCCGGCTGCGGGAAAAGTACTACCCTGAATATGATCTGCGGCCTGGAGAAACCAACCAGCGGCAGAATTCTTTTCGGCGATGATGATGTGACTTCATTTCCCCCAGAGCGGCGCGGCGTTGGTATGGTATTTCAGAATTATGCACTTTACCCCCACCTCACAGTGAAGCAGAACATCCTCTTTCCTCTTCAGAATCTGAAAGGAAAGGACAAGCTTTCCAGATCCCAGATGGATGAGCGGGCTCAGAATGCAGCCCGTCTGGTGCAGATCACAGAGCTTATGGACCGACGTCCTTCCGAGCTCTCCGGCGGACAGCAGCAGCGCGTCGCCATTGCCCGTGCCCTGGTAAAAATGCCCGCGTACTGCTTCTCGACGAACCGCTCTCCAACCTGGATGCCAGACTCCGTCTCCAGACCAGAGAAGAGATCCGCAAGATCCAGCGGGCTACAAAGATCACAACTGTCTTTGTCACCCATGACCAGGAGGAGGCCATGAGCATTTCCGAAATGATCGTAGTCATGAAGGATGGTGTGGTACAACAGATCGGGAAGCCCCAGAACGTTTACGACAGCCCTGTAAATCTGTTTGTTGCCAAATTCCTTGGTACCCCTCCCATCAATGTATTTGAGGGGCAGATCCGTGGCGGAAGCCTTTACATCGGTGAAAATGCGGTTCTTCTCACACCTGGGATCTCCGACCAGCCGGTTTCTGTGGGAATCCGTCCGGAGGATTTATCCCCGATGAGAAGGGAGCGCTCTGCTGCCAGCTTGGAGGCATGGAAGTAATGGGACGTGACATCTCTGTTGTCTCCACCCATGCATCCTCCGTAAATCCTGTGATCCGCTCCATCATCAGCTCTGACACCCAGATCCGGCTTGATGCAAAAAACCGTCCGTTTTTCTATCAAGCCAAACAAGATCTTCCTGTTCCGGCATGATACTGGTGAACGGATCAACCTTTAAAAGGGAGGCTCCTATGAACAAACGAAACTTCAAAGGCTGGCTGTACCTTCTGCCGGCTATGCTTTTTCTGGGTATTTTCATGGTCTACCCTCTTATCGATGTTTTTATCTATTCCTTTGAAGAGGGCTATAATTCCGCTTCCCAGACTTACTATGGGACAGGTATGTACAACTATTCCTACGTCCTTCATGACCCATATTTTCTCCAGGCGATCCGGAATACCTTTATCCTGGTTGTGATCACAGTGCCCCTTTCCACTTTGCTGGCACTTCTGATTTCCGTTGCCTTAAGTTCTGTGAAGGCTCTGAAAAAACTTTTCCAGACCATTTACTTTCTGCCATATGTAACCAACACACTGGCCGTTGGACTGGTATTCATGATTCTTTTCAAAAAAAAACCGCTTATTCTGACGGACTGATAAGCCTGGTGCTGAAGCTGTTTGGACAGGGACCTGTAGATTTTATTGACGGACCATACTGGGCGAAGATGCTGGTATTATGTATTTATACCATCTGGATCGTTATGCCTTTTAAGGTACTGATCCTTACCAGTGCCCTGGCTTCTGTAAACCAGAATTATTACAATGCAGCCCGGGTAGACGGTACCTCCAGATTCCGTATTTTTTATCCGGATCACCCTACCGATGATCTCTCCCACTGTTTTCTATCTGATCATCACTGGTTTTATCGGTGCATTCAAGGCTTACAGCGATGCAGTTGCCCTTTTGGCACAGACTTAAACGCAGCTGGCATGAACACCATCGTAGGTTATGTTTACGACATGCTTTACGGAAATGGCGGCGGCTACCCGTCCTATGCCTCAGCAGCAGCGATCCTGCTGTTTGTTATTGTTTTGACAATCACCTGCATAAACCTGCTTGTAAGCAAAAAACATGTATACTACTCGTAACGGTGAAGGTTCACCCTCTTTGTCTGAAAAGTATTTTCGGGCAAAATATACCGCAAAGTGGAGCGTGCAGATTGCGGGAATGCTTTTTCAGACACGCTCTAGTCTTCCTAAAGGAGAAATCATGGAAAAAGATACCACTCAGTTTACAAAATCAGAGCATACTGCCGCCAGACGGCATTCCCTGGGAAACATCCTTGTCTACCTGCGGCTCACTATCTGGGCTCTTGTGGTTCTGTTTCCCTTTTACTGGATGCTTCTTACCTCCGTAAAAAGCTACGGTTCCTACAACGCAGAACACATTCCCACCTTCTTTACACTGACGCCCACCCTGCAGAATTATGCAGATGCCTTTACAGCAGTGCCTCTGGGAAAATATCTGCTGAACACACTGATTTTCACAGTTGCCACCACTGCTATTATGATGGTTGTGATCACACTGTCCGCCTTTGCTTTCGCAAGGCTTGAATTCAGAGGGAAAAATCTGGCTTTCACTTTATTCCTTTCCCTGATGATGATTCCAAACGAACTTGTGATCATTACCAATTTTGTGACCATCACCAACCTGGATATGCGGAACACCTTCCTTGGGCTAATCCTGCCATCTGTCACCTCTGTATTTTATATTTATCTTCTGAAAGAGAATTTCGAACAGGTACCGGATGAGCTTTACCGTGCAGCCAAAGTGGACGGAACCTCAGATCTGAAATACCTTTGCAAGGTGATGATTCCCATCTGTAAGCCTACCATGGTCACCATTGCTATCCTGAAGGTGATCGAATGCTGGAATTCCTACATTTGGCCAAGACTGATCACCGATGACCAGAACTACTATCTGGTTTCCAACGGAATCCAGGAGATTCGCGAAAACGGTTTCGGTCGTGAAAATGTCCCTGCTATGATGGCGGCGGTAGTTGTGATTTCCCTGCCCCTGATCATTTTGTTCCTGCTTTTCAGAAACAAGATTATGTCAGGAGTTTCAAGAGGAGGTACAAAAGGATGAGACTATTCAGACAAAAACATCCTGGAGCGTTCCACAAAAAGCCCTTCCTGCTTTTTTTCCCTGGCTGCCCTTTCTTCTGTGACTCTGCTTACAGGCTGTCATGGCGCGAAGGACCAAAGTGCCTTTACCATTCCCGGGGAATTTGACACCTCCAGAGATTACGAGATCACTTTCTGGGCCAAAAACGACACAAACAAAACCCAGACCGAAATCTATAAAAGGCAATATCCGATTTTGAAGCCCTGTACCCCAATATCATCGTAGATCTTCGGCTTTACACGGACTACGGCAAAATCTACAACGATGTAATCACCAACATCGCCACAGGCACCACTCCGAACGTATGTATCACCTACCCGGACCATATTGCCACCTACCTTACGGGAAACGATACCGTTGTCCCTCTGGACGATCTGATGGCAGATTCCAGCTACGGACTTGGCGGTGATAAGCTTGAATTCGCCTCAGTGAAAAAAGATGAGATCATTCCCCGTTTTTACAGGAGTGTTCTTTTTCCGGTCACTATTATGCACTGCCTTTCATGCGCTCCACAGAAGCCTGCTATGTAAATAAAACCTATGTGGAAAAGCTTGGATACACCCTTCCAGAAACCCTCACATGGGATTTTGTGTGGGAAGTAAGTGAAGCTGCCATGGCGCAAAATGCAGATGGAACATACAAGGTCAACGATCAGAATGTGCTGATTCCATTTATAGACAAGTCCACAGACAATATGATGATCGAAATGCTAAGCAGAAAAATGCAGGATATTCCACTGACAGCGGAGAGATCCAGCTTTTTAACGACACCACGGCAAGTCTGCTGGATACCATCGCGGAGCATGTAAAAACCGGTGCTTTTTCCACTTTTAAAATTTCCAGTTATCCGGCTAACTTCCTGAATGCAGGGCAATGTATTTTTGCCATTGATTCCACAGCAGGCGCCACCTGGATGGGTACAAATGCCCCTCTTGTGGACATCAGTTCTGATGCTCTGGTGGATTTTGAAACAGAGGTTATGACCATTCCACAGTTTGATCCGGATAATCCGCAGATGATTTCACAGGGACCTTCTGTATGTATCTTCAATAAGAAAGACCCTCAGGAAGTGCTGGCCTCCTGGCTCTTTACACAGTATCTGCTCACAAATGACGTACAGACCGCTTATTCTGAAACGGAAGGTTATGTGCCGGTTACTAGCAAAGCCCAGGAATCCGACCAGTATCAGGATTATCTTTCCAGGAAGGGGAAGACAATTCCACTTACTACGATGTAAAAATAAAAGCGTCCAGGCTGCTCCTTGACAATGTAGAGCACACTTTTTGTTACCCCTGTATTTAACGGCTCCGCTTCTTTACGTGATGCCGCAGGACAGCTGATTGAAAGCGTAACCAAATCTGTCCGAAGAAAACAGGAGATTGATGATGCCTATATTGCTAAACTTTACAGCGATGTAACCTCCCTGTATCACCTGGATCAGATTTCCTCTGATCAGTCCTCCGGGAAAAAAAGAGCTTGGACCTCTTCCCGCAGAATCCAGAATTCTTCTTGGAAGTCTGGCAGTAGTCTGGGGTCTGATTCTTCTTTATCTTTTACTTGAACGATTAAAGAAGAAAAAAGGTTACTGTTCACTTCGTTCACAGTAACGCGCTTCGCGATGCACAGAAATCATGCATTCGCATGATTTCGCGCCGCAATTCTCGGGTTTTCTGTGAACTTTGTTCACAAAAACGCCTCGCGGAACGTTACCAGTGAACAGTAACGAAAAAAGCGTAATATTTAAGCTTGATTTCCCCATAATTTTGTTTATAATAAAAGTGATTGTGTACAATCGTTTTTGACAGATGACTTTACACTCACCTTGTCAGACATCTGAATTTACGTACCCAGAAAGGAGATACTATGAAAAAAGACTTGTATTACTGATGGCGCTCTCTCTTACATTTGCATTCCCGGCAGCTGTTATGGCTGAGGATACCACTGCTGCAGAGGAAACTGCTGATGACACAGAAGCAGCTGACAGCACTGCAGAAGATGCAGATGTGAAATCCGAAGGTGTTATGACCCATGACGAATACCTTGCAGCAGCTGTTGATGACGAAGTTACCATCGAGACCTATGTACAGGCAAAGCAGTCCTGGTGGGAAGACAAAGCCACCGTATATACCCAGGATCAGGATGGCGCTTACTTCGTGTACAATATGGCATGCTCCGAAGAAGACTATGAGAAGCTGGTTCCGGGAACCAAAATCAAAGTTACCGGATATAAGTCTGAATGGTCTGGCGAGATTGAGGTTGCAGATGTTTCCTCTTTCGAGATTGAGGACGGCGAATACATCGCAGAGCCGCTTGATGTAACAGATCTTCTTGGTAAGGACGAGCTGATTGATCATCAGAACGAGCTGGTATCTTTCAAGGGAATGACCGTAGAAGCTGCCGGACAGGATGCTGACGGAAACGATGTAGCTTACCTTTACAATTACGATGGATCCGGTTCTGAGGGAGATGACCTTTACTTCAACGTTTCCCTTAACGGCGAAACCTATACTTTCACAGTAGAGTCTTATCTCTGTGACAAAGACAGCGATGTTTACAAAGCCGTAGAAGCTCTGAACATTGGCGATAAGATCGATATGGAAGGCTTCCTGTACTGGTATGAGGGCGTAAACCCGCACATTACATCTGTTACAGCAGCTGAATAATTTCACATAATTCCAGACAAAAACACCCGGGCACAGCTTTCTTTATGAAGCACATATGCCCGGGATTTTTATCCAATTTTTGTATTCCTGTATACATGTACCCAATATATAATTTCCACCACTGCCGTAATTCCCCATGAGAAAATGTACAGCAGATATAAAGACGGAATCGTCTTAAAGTAGGCAAACACCGTATTTACCCATACCATTCGGAAAATACAGGATCCTATAATTACAATAACCGTAGGAATAACACTCTTTCCAAGAGCACGGGAAGCTGCAATGGCACTGTCCATAAATGCAGAAAATCCATAACTGAAACCCATAATCGTAAGTCTTTTCATTCCGGCATCCACAACCGCAGGATCATTGGTAAAAAGTCCCAGGAACTGTCTGCCGAATATAACCAGTGCAATACCACCTATGGTTCCAATTCCAAAGGAATAAGCCAGGCTGACCAGATAACTGTTTCGCACTCTTTTTTCTTTTCCCTGCACCGTAATTCTGCCCCATAAAGCTTCCGCAGGCTGTATAAAAAGCAGCCATGGAGTCATACAAAAGAGCATCCGCATTTGCCGCAGCGGAATTACCTGCCACCATCGTAGCATCAAAGGTATTGACGCCTGCCTGGATAAACAGATTTGCCACCTGAAAAATACCGTTTTGCAATCCTGCCGGAAGACCGATCTGGATGAGGTATCCTGCCATTCTCTTGTCAAACCTCAGTTTGGAAAGACGAAGTGCATAATCCCCGCCCACTTTTTACCAGAGCCCGGAGGATCAGAAACGCAGATAAATACTGGGAAATAATACTCGCAGCTGCAACACCTGCCACATCCATTTTACAGACAATTACAAAAAACAGATTCAATACTATATTTACAATGCCAGCTGCACCCAGATAATACAAAGGCTTCTTCGTATCTCCAAAAGCACTGCACACCGCATTACCAAAATTATAAAGAGCCATTGCCGGCATTCCCAGAAAATAGATTCTTATATACAGTACTGCACCATCCAGAAGTTCTTCCTTGGTATTCAACAGCTCCAGAATTCCCTTTGAAAAAGAGCAGTCCAAAGATCAGTACGATCATCCCCGCAGCCATACTTACCAAAAAGAGCCGTATGTATCGTCTTGATCGTACTTTCTTTATCCTTCGCTCCGAAAAATCTTGCCACCAGAACATTGGTACCGCCGCCCATACCGATCAGAAAGCCCGTAAAAAGAGTTACAAGCGTAGTAGTGGATCCCACTGCCCCCAATGATAAAGAGCCCGCAAACTGACCAATAACCGCGATATCCGCCATATTAAACAACACCTGCAAAAGTTGGTCAGCACCAGAGGGATACTAAAAAGCAGCATTTTCCCCCAGATAGAGCCTGTGGTCAGGTCCTGTCTGTCCTCTTTCATTTCAATTCTTCTCCTTCGTCAAATCCAAAATTTCTTCCGGCACTGCACCTCGAAACTGTTCAGAATTTTCAATGCAGCTCGCACCCCTTCAGATCAAGCCAAATCTATTTTGCACCGAAATTTTTTAAAAATAAAGCTCTTGAATAAATCAAGAGCTTTAAAGGTGCCACCCAGATTTGAACAAAGGTGTTGCAGACCTTTTGCCTTACCACCAGTACCATTTGCTCTACCGACTGAGCTAAGGAGGAATATAAAGGTTTGCACCTTCAAAACTACATACATGTTACATCCTTGTGGAATATTTGTCAAGAATCTTTTTCAAAACCTTGCGATTGTTGGTCAAGCCCTCACCCTATTAGTAACAGTCAGCTCCATGTGTTACCACACTTCCACCTCTGCCCTATCTACCTCGTCGTCTTCAAGGGGGTTTACTTCTTTCGAATGGGACATCTCATCTTAAGGGGGCTTCACGCTTAGATGCCTTCAGCGTTTATCCCTTCCGGACTTGGCTACTCGGCCGTAGACTTGGCAGTCTAACCGGTACACCAGCGGTCCGTCCATCCCGGTCCTCTCGTACTAAGGACAGCTCCTCTCAGATATCCTACGCCCACGCCGGATAGGGACCGAACTGTCTCACGACGTTCTGAACCCAGCTCGCGTACCGCTTTAATGGGCGAACAGCCCAACCCTTGGGACCTACTACAGCCCCAGGATGCGATGAGCCGACATCGAGGTGCCAAACCACTCCGTCGATGTGAACTCTTGGGAGTGATAAGCCTGTTATCCCCAGGGTAGCTTTTATCCGTTGAGCGATGGCATTCCCACTTAATACCACCGGATCACTAAGCCCCTACTTTCGTACCTGCTCCACCCGTCGGTGTCGCAGTCAAGCTCCCTTCTGCCTTTGCACTCTTCGAATGGTTTCCGTCCATTCTGAGGGAACCTTTGGGCGCCTCCGATACCCTTTCGGAGGCGACCGCCCCAGTCAAACTCCCCGTCTGGCATTGTCCCACCGCCGGGTCACGGCGGCTGGTTAGAAACCCAATACTGCAAGGGTGGTATCCCAACAGCGGCTCCATGGCAACTGGCGTTGCGTGTTCTCAGCCTCCCACCTATCCTGTACATGCAATACCGGATCCCAGTACCAAACTGGAGTAAAGCTCCATGGGGTCTTTCCGTCCTGGCGCAGGTAACCAGCATCTTCACTGGTACTTCAATTTCACCGGATGCATTGTCGAGACAGCGCTCAAATCATTACGCCTTTCGTGCGGGTCGGAACTTACCCGACAAGGAATTTCGCTACCTTAGGACCGTTATAGTTACGGCCGCCGTTTACTGGGGCTTAAATTCAAAG
>VOFI01000360.1_pt1:42500-74416 | contig 74416 bp, 112 predicted proteins | sample 5384131 | NCBI WGS metagenome assembly VOFI01 (sample SAMN12384728, study PRJNA508395) | human gut metagenome | isolation source: healthy gut H | host: Homo sapiens
GCGCACCTTGGAAAAGCCATATTTTTTTTACAATTTCCTGCTCACAGTAAGAAATCATCTCTTCCCCCGTCACCAGAATAATATCCTGGATCAGCGGACTCTCCTGAAAACAATGCAGGGAATAATACAGAACCGGCTTCCCTCCTATTTCCAGAAACTGCTTCTGTATTTTGCTATGCATTCTTTTGCCCTGGCCTGCCGCCAGAACGATTGCCGTACATCTGCCCTGCTCCATTATCTCTCTCCCAGTTTCAGGTTAGGAACTGCATTTAAGTCCCATCCATGGCGTGTTCCTTTGATATATTCGTAATAAGCTGCCACGCCGATCATCGCCGCATTGTCTGTACAAAAAATAGGTGACGGACGATAGAACTTATAGCCCCTCTTTTCACAAGCCTTAGTCATAGCTTCTCTCAAAGCTCCGTTGGACGCAACCCCGCCTGCAATAGCAATCTTATCCATGTGATAATCTTTGGCAGCAAGCATTGTGTGCTCCACAAGTACGTCTACCACGGACTTCTGGAAAGAAGCCGCAAGGTCAGCACGATTGATCTCTTCGCCCTTCATCTGGGCATTGTTAATATAATTCAATACCGCCGATTTCACACCACTGAAGCTAAAATCATAAGGACAGTCTCCTAATTTTCCTTTCGGGAAAACAATGGCGTCCGGATTTCCCTCTCTTGCCAATTTATCTACCTTTGGTCCACCTGGATAACCTAATCCGATTGCACGGGCAACTTTATCAAAAGCTTCTCCCGCTGCATCATCTCTGGTGCGTCCCAGGATTTCAAATTCTCCATAGTCTTTTACGATTACAAGATGTGTGTGTCCGCCGGACACGATCAGACAAAGGAATGGCGGTTCCAGATCCGGATGTTCAATATAGTTGGCAGAAACATGTCCTTCTATATGATGCACTCCAACAAGAGGAAGCTTTTTCGCATATGCAATGGCCTTCGCCTCAGCTACGCCCACAAGAAGAGCACCTACCAGTCCAGGACCGTAAGTAACGCCAATTGCATCCAGATCATCCAGGGTCACATTTGCCTCGGAAAGTGCCTCTTCGATCACCTGATTGATTTTCTCAATATGTTTACGTGAAGCGATTTCCGGCACAACACCTCCATACAGAGTGTGAAGCGCAATCTGGGAAGAAATCACATTTGATAATATAGTCCTGCCGTTTTTACTACAGAAGCCGCAGTTTCATCACAGGAACTTTCTATTGCAAGAATGAATGTATCTTTCATTTTTTAATCCTCTTCGAAATTCATTTCCATTGTTTTTCCGTCTTTGCCAGGATAAGCTTTTGGGAAAATATCCCGCACCATGTCCATATATTCATCTGGACGGATCAGAGACGGACTGTAATGAGTCAGCCACATTTCCCCCTGCATCAGCCTGCTTCGCCAGAGTAGCAGCTTCACGGAATGTCATGTGCTTATAGCCTTTTGCCTTCTCCAGCTTGTCATCCTCGCCGTACATCCCTTCGCAGATAAAAAGGTCTGAGCCAGACGCATTTTTCAAAATTGACTCGGTGGGTCTGGTATCTGTAGTGTAAGTAACCTTCAGTCCCTTTCTCGCAGGTCCCAGAACCATATCCGGAGTATATGTCACATCATCGGCTTCAATAGTCTGGCCTTTCTGCAGAGGATTCCAGTATTTCAATGGGATTCCCTGCTCACGGGCACGCTCCGGGGAAAATTTCCCCTGACGGAGTATCTCCAGTGAATATCCATAACAAAGTACATTGTGGTTTACCTTAAAAGCCGTGATCCTGTAACCATTAATCTCAAATACCTGTTCAGGTCCGTTAATCTCGATAAATTTCAGTTCAAAGGAAGCTCCGGTGCGATCACGCGAAGTGCGTTTACTACCCTCTCAAGACCTTTCGGACCAATCAAGGTAAGCGGTTCTGTCCGCTCTGCATTCCCCATTGTAAGAAGAAGACCAGGAAGTCCGCTGATGTGATCTCCGTGATAATGGGTAAAACAGATCACGTCAACAGGCTTAAAGCTCCATCCTTTTTCCTTAATTGCCACCTGAGTTCCTTCGCCGCAGTCAATAAGAAGACTGTGGCCGTTATACCGGGTCATCAGAGCAGTAAGCCATCTTCTTGGAAGTGGCATCATACCTCCGGTTCCCAGCAGACAAACATCTAACATATATTAAAATATCCTCTTTTCTTTATTCTCCAAAACGTGTTTTCCAAATGCTTTCCGAAGCAATCTTATAACAACATTTTTCAAACATGCTCTAGGAAAGTTTAACACAAGCAGTTTCCTAAAACAAGAGTCAGGTCTTCCCAATATGGAAAATCATTCAGAAATAATTAAAATGAAGCTGCTTGACAAACCGCTTACAATGTGCTTTCATAATTTGAACTTAACATTTGTTGCTGTTTTAAGCTCAGCAACAGAAAAGGAATTATTATGATTTTCTGCAGCAAGCCTCAAAAATTCACCTGGCGAAACGCCATTACTCTGCTGCTTCTTCTGACAGCTGGCAGCATTCTCATCTTACTTCTGATACCTTCCGGTTCCTGGTTTGGCTCGAGACAGACTGGTATTCCCAGCATGTAACCATTGCTGATTATATGAGAAAAAATTTTTATGCAACAGGAAGCCTGTTTCCGGACTTCACCGGACTTGGAGGCGGAACCAATTTCTTTTCCCTCTCCTACTACGGATTTATGCGCCCGGATGTACTGATTTCCTATCTTTTTCCCCATGTGGAAATGGAATGGTTTATTCAGGGATATGCAATATTTGAAATCCTGCTTGGAGGCGGACTTCTTTATTACTGGCTGCACAGGAAGGGTTTTTCGGATTTTACCAGCTTTGCATGCGGCTTTTTTTATCTTAGTGCAAACTGCTTTTTCCAGGCGCACAGGCAGATCATGTTTGTGAATTATCTGCCATTTCTTTTACTGGCTTTCCTCTGCCTGGACCGGATTTTTTGAGCACCAGGAACAGGACGTGTACCACATTCGTCCTCATATCGGACTGATTCTTTCCCTGTTTTTCTGCATTTTGCATAGCTTTTACTTTTTTCCCATCCTGCTTTCTGGCATGCATCCTTTATATCAGCCATCTGCTGCCGGAGCATCTGAAAATGTACCCGCCAGAATGCAGAAAAAACGAAAATGCAAAATATGGTGGAACTATATTGTGGACGTGTCTTTTGCCGTATCCATGAATCTCTTTCTCCTGCTTCCCACTGGTCTTGCCATCCTTGGAAATAAAAAGGATACCGGTGATTCCACTTCCCTGTTAAAAATCCTGGGAGTGAACCCCACACTGGACAGCATCCTATACAGTCCTTACGGCTGCGGACTCACTCTTTTTTTTTGTCTGTATGCACTGTTTCTGTGCATATGGGAAAAGAAAACCCGAAAGCTGGCAATTGCTGTTTTTGTACTGCTTTTTTTGACATTTTTTACTGGATTTTAAACGCCACTTTATATGTAAGGCCCAAATGCCTGATCCCATTTCTGCCTTTGATTCTTTACCTGACTGCACAGGCTCTTGAAGGACTCAGACAGAAAAAAATACGCCACAGTCTGCCACTGGCTTTGCTTTGTGCAATTCCGGTTATCGTACAGCTTATTTTCCTTTTACATAATCAGCAGATCCGGCACCTGGTCACAGCTGATCTTGTGCTGCTTCTTGTCTGTGCTTCCCTTGGCGTTTTTCTGGAGGAAAAAGAAATCACGATACCAGTCAGCTGCTGGTGGATAAATCTTGGAGGACTTGTACTTTTGCTTGCGATTCCTTCTATGCTTTATCTGACAAAAGGGCAGGAAGAGCATTACGCCACCGTTGCCGACGAGTCCAGAGACTATTTTTCCAGAGAGGATCTGGAGGCGTGCTGCGAAAATCCGCAGGCACGGTTCGATGTGATCGAACACCCATCCAACAATTCAAACTACGTGACCACCGGGGAGCAAAATAAAAGTACCTTGTATTCCTCTATTTCCAACAGCACTTACAATACATTGCTGTACGATATCCTGCAAATGCCTATCAGCATCCGCAACCGTGTTGCCATGACAGCTGATGTAAATCCTTTTCAGGAATATCTGATGGGCGTCCGATATATTCAGACAAAAGCAGATAAAGTTCCCGCGGGCTATAAGACCCTTCTGGAAAAAAGACGGGCATATACTGGCAGAAAACAGCAATGTGCTGCCTATTGCTTATGGAAGTACGGCTCTGATGACAGAAAGTGAATATGATAAGCTTTCTTCTCCACAGACACTGGATACCATTACCAACCGCACAATTGTGCCGGATTCTCCTGACAATGCAGAGAATGCCAGTGATCTTTCTGCCGCTTTTTGTCATACGCTTCTCGAATGAAGGAATATTCCCTGCCTGCCGATTTTCTTAATCACAAGACTTCAAAAAAGATGAAACCGTCCGCCGGGAACTGCCGGAAACACTGCCGGCATCCACTATTCTGCTGCTCTCTTTTGACGTAAAATACAATGGGGAAAAGGATATGTCCATTACCGTAAATGGCATCCGAAACCGGCTTTCCGGCTCTGAGGCTCCTTATCCCAACAATAATGATACCTTTTATTATATGATTTCTTCTAATGAGGATATGGATGCTTTGGACATTATGTTTTCCAGAGGAGAATATAAGCTCACAAATATAAAAGCCTACACCCTTCCATTAAGCCTGCTTTCCCATCCGGGGCTGGTAGCTTTTCAGGAAAAGAAGTTTCCGGGAAGAGATTCTAAACGGCAGTATTAATATGCCGAAAGATGGATATTTTGTAACGTCCTATACGTTCTCCAAAGGATACATTGTTTGTGTGGATGGGAAAGAAGTTGCACCGGTACAGGTTAACAAGGCGTTTCTTGGTTTTCCGTTACAAAAAGGGGCGCATGAAATCCAGATTGAATTCCATGCGCCCGGTAAGTCACTTGGGGCTGCACTCAGCCTTGTGGCATTTGTGCTTTTGATTTTCTACAATACAGCGTATGGGCTCAGGCATAAAATCATGCGATAGACCATGCCTGAAGCATGTTTGAAAAAGTCTTTCTGCAAGATGTGCGTCACATTTTACGAGAATGAGAGGTTCTCACTTATCCACGCGGATGCCTGGTCATAAGCAGAGTATCTTCCACGGGATCCGTATAATATTTCTTGCGGATCCCGTCTTTTGTAAATCCCATTCTTTCATAAAGACGGATGGCAGTCCCGTTGCCTGTACGAACCTCAAGATGGATCGTGGTAACTCCCTGCTGTTCGGCAAGCCGGATCAGACTGTCCATAAGGAAATGACCAATCCCTCTTTCTGCCTGTCCGGGCACACTGCAACATTGGTAATGTCGCCTTCATCCAAAACCATGATCAGGCCACAGTAAGCCAGGATTTCTCCTTTCTCTTCCACTACGAGGAACATGGCATCCTTGCGGGTCAGATAAGTAAAAAATCCCTCTTTCGTCCATGGCGGGGAAAATAATTCGTTTTCAATCTTCATGACCTGATCCAGGTCATCTACCAGCATTTCACGAAGAATCATACTCTGACTTCTCCTTTTCTTCTCAGCTGTTTTTTCAGAAGCTTTTCTCTTCCTGCAGCTTCTGGGCGCGCTCACGCTCTGCCTGGGAAACTCTCAGGTATTCCGGAACATGCTCCATAGCAGTCACTACTTTTTACCCTCTTTCACATAAATCCCGCCAAGGGCTGCCACTGCAGCTGCTCTTTGCTTATTCACATGGGCAGGTGCAAAAGAATATGGAACCTTCAGGTTCTCCTGGATCATTTTTCCAAAAACAGGCACCCCATCACCAAGGAATACTACCTCTTCCCTCTCGCATTCAATTTCTCAATCATCTCAGCCATTGGAACTGCCATCTGAGCTTCTACCGTTACCAGCTTATGCTCCTGAAAGCGGTAGATTCCTGTATAGACCTGTCGTCTTCTGGCATCCATAATCGGACAGATCAATGCTCTGGAGTCATACAAATTATATGCCAGTGCATCCACAGTTGGAATTTCCACCAGTGGCTTTTTTCAACGCAAGTCCAAGTCCCTTGGCTGTAGCAGAACCGATACGAAGTCCGGTAAAAGAGCCCGGTCCGGCTGCCACTGCAATGGCATCAATGGTATCCAGATCCAGCTCTGTCATCTTCACGATCTCATCCAGCATGGGAAGAAGAGTCTGGGAATGTGTTTTCTTATAATTAACTGTATATTCCGCAATCAGGTTCTCGTCCTCCACTATTGCAACAGAAGCGACGATTCCTGAGCTGTCAAGGCCTAAAAATCTTCATTTTTTTCTCCTTACTCTCCCCCACTTTTGGAGATTTTCTAATTTTTCTGCCACTTAATCTATTCTGGTAATCCGGTCACTGTGATCTTACGATAATCGAACCCTTTTTTCCAGATTTTTCTCAATGGTAATCTCAATGATCTGCTCTGGCAGGATTTCTTCGATCAGATTGGCCCACTCGATGAGACAGATTCCATTTCCGTAGAAATAGTCATCATAGCCGATCTCTTCCATCTCCTCAATGTCCCCGATCCGGTACACATCAAAGTGATAAAATGGAATGCGGCCGCTTTCATATTCCTGAATAATAGTAAAAGTCGGACTGTTTACAGGCTCTGTAATCCCCAGTCCTTCTGCCACTCCCTGGGTAAAACAGTCTTACCTACCCCAAGATCTCCTACCAGTGTGTATACCTGCCCGGGAAGAGCATTTTCCCCGATCCATTTGCCGAAAGCGAAAGTCTCTTCTGGGCTGAATGTTTCTTTTATCATAACTTTACAACTCCTTTTACTTGCAGAATTGCTCTTTGCATATTATAATAGAACGAATAACGAAATACAATACTTTTTGAAAAAGGAGATCAAACTATGGCAAATCCAGTTGTTACCATTACTATGGATAACGGAGATGTGATCAAAGCAGAGTTATATCCGGAGATTGCACCAAATACTGTAAATAACTTTATCAGCCTTGTTAAGAAAGGTTTCTATGACGGACTGATCTTCCACCGTGTTATCAACGGTTTCATGATCCAGGGCGGATGCCCGGACGGAACAGGAATGGGCGGTCCGGGATACAGCATTAAGGGTGAATTTGCTCAGAACGGTGTGAAGAACGAGTTAAAACATACCGAGGGCGTTCTTTCCATGGCACGCGCCATGCATCCAAACTCAGCAGGAAGCCAGTTCTTTATCATGCACAAAGATGCTCCGCATCTTGATGGTGCTTATGCTGCATTTGGTAAAGTGACCGAGGGCATGGATGTGGTAAACCAGATTGCTGAGACCGATACAGACTACAGTGACAGACCGCTTGACGAGCAGAAAATCAAATCCATGACAGTAGAAACTTTCGGTGTTGATTATCCAGAGCCAGAGAAGTGCTGATCCTTCATGCTCTGCAGGCAGACTGATCCAGAGCATGTTTAAAAAGCTTTCAAAAAACTTTATCCCCTGCATCTGTGGAATGTTTATTTTCACAGATGCAGGGGGTTTTGTTCTCTTTTTAATGGTCAAACACCTTTATTTTGCCTTCCACATCTGCGAAATAAAGCTCCTTCTCTTTCTCCATCTTTATACGTCCGCTGGTGGCTTCTGTGATCACCTTCTGATTCTTCCAATCTGGTCATTTGGCACAAGAAGATGCATGATCACCTTGTCTGTGTACTCCGTGTCAAGGACCGGAAGCTGATTCTCTGCTGCAATATACTGCAGCTTGCCGATAGCTGTGTAATCCGCAGTCAGTGCCAGTGAAATCCCATGGTGCTTCTCTATCACCGTACTCTCCCCAGGCCAGCCTGCACTGCTCCGGAATAGGCTCGCACAAGTCCGCCGGTACCAAGGAGCACACCGCCAAAATATCTAGTCACAACTACCGCCACATTATAAATATCTTCCCCCAAGATCACATCCAGCATAGGCCGTCCTGCAGTTCCTGACGGCTCCCCGTCATCGCTGCACCTTGTAAACTCCCGATGTTCTCCAATAGAATAAGCATAGCAATTATGTCTGGCATCCCAGTATTTCTTCTTCATTTCCTCTATGAAAGCAAGAGCGTCCTCCTCTTTTTCCACCAGGCGTACTGTTGCAATAAACCGGGATTTCTTCTCCGTAATCTCCCCCTCGCCTCCTGCATAGATGGTCTTATAATTTTCCAGCATACGGAAACCTCAAAAACTCATAATAAAATAAAGATAACAGCTTGTTCTTCCTCATTTGCTATAGTGTAACATGAATTGGCTTTTCTTTCCAGCCTTGTAAATGGCTGCTGTTCACCTTACTATTCACTGGTACCGTTCCGCGAGATGTTTTTGTGAACAAAGTTCACAGAAATATTCGATTTTAGGGTTTATTTACGAACCTGGATTTGATATAATAGAACGGATTATAAAGGAGGTTTAACATGAACTACGGAAAAAAATCGGCCTCTAAGAAACGGAATTCTCTTATTTCCCGCTCGTCCATGATGGGAAAAAAAGGGCACATGTTTCGTTTATCAGAGTCCTTTTCATCGGCCTGATCGCCCTGTGCGTTGCAGTGTCCAGTCTTGGAATCGGTTCCATTCGTGGAAATACTTGCAAATACGCCGGACGTAAATGAAGTGGATATCATGCCTCTTGGTTATGCCACTTTCCTCTATGACTGCAATGGTAATCAGATCCGTAAGCTGGCAGCACCTAATGCCAACCGACTTCCGGTTTCCATTGACCAGATTCCGGAGAATCTGCAGCATGCGGTAGTGGCGATCGAGGATGAGCGTTTTTATGATCATAATGGAATTGATGTGAGAGGTATTCTTCGTGCCGGTGTGAAAGCACTTACTACCGGAAGCTTTTCCGAGGGTGCCAGTACCATTACCCAGCAGCTTCTGAAAAATAACGTATTTACCAACTGGACCAACGAGGTCTACTCAGGTGGAGCGATTTACACGTAAGCTTCAGGAACAGTTCCTTGCCGTTGAGATTGAGAAAAGATCGGCGACAAGAACGTGATCCTTGAGAATTACCTGAATACCATCAACCTTGGTGCAGGTGCATACGGTGTACAGGCTGCTGCCCGTCAGTATTTTTAATAAAGATGTGTGGGATCTGAATCTTTCCGAGTGTGCAACTCTGGCAGGTATCACCCAGGCTCCTACCAAATACAACCCCTATCGAGAATCCCAAGGAAAATGCAAAGAGACGTAAAGAGGTTCTTGACCATATGCTGGATCAGGGTTACATCACTCAGGAGCAGTATGACGATGCTATTAATGATGATGTTTACACCCGCATTCAGGAGGCACAGGCTTCTAATACACAGTCTTCAAGCAAGACATACTCTTACTTTGAGGACGAGCTTACCAAGCAGGTTATCAATGATCTGATGAATATCAAGGGATACACCAAGACACAGGCACAGAACCTTCTGTATAGCGGTGGTCTGAAGATCATGACTACCCAGGATCGGACATTCAGAACATTGTGGATGAGGAATATTCCGATCCATCCAACTATCCGGATTACGTACAGTACGCTTGATTACGCCCTTACCGTGAAACAGCCGGATGGCCAGGAAGTAAACTACAGCAAGGAAATGATGAAGTCTTTACTTCAGAATGAGGATCCGTCTTTTGATCTTTTGTTTGATTCCCAGGACGAGGGACAGACTTATGTAGACCGTTATAAAGCGAATATTCTTGCAGACGGAAGCACGGTTGTTGCAGAGCGTGTAAGCTTTGCCCCCAGCCTCAGTCAGCAATGACGATTATCGACCAGCATACCGGATATGTGAAGGCGATCATTGGCGGACGTGGAACCAAGACTGCCAGCCTTACCCTGAACCGTGCTACAGACAGTACCCGTCAGCCAGGTTCTACATTTAAGATCGTATCCACCTATGCTGCGGCCCTTAATGAGAAAGGCATGACACTGGCTACCACTTACGAAGACCAGCCAATCACCTACGACAACGGTGCACCGGTCAATAATGCAAGCGGCAGCTTTAATGGTACCACTACGATCCGTACAGCGATCCGTAATTCTGTCAATACCGTTGCAGTTCAGTGTTTTGAGGATGTAACCCCTGAGCTTGGCCTGAAATACCTGGACAACTTTGGATTTACAACACTGGCTCATGGAACAGAAGCGGATACCGATGCCAATGGCAATGTTTATACAGATGCCAACCTGCCTACAGCACTTGGCGGTCTGACCTACGGTGTTAAGAACGTAGAGCTTTGTGCCGCATACGCAGCCATTGCGAACGGCGGTAATTATATCAAACCGGTTTACTACACCAAGATTCTTGATCACAACGGAAACGTACTGATTGAGAACAACTCTGTGTAGGACGCTCCGTCATTAAAGGAAACAACAGCTTATCTTCTTACAAAGCGCCCTTGAGGATGTAGTTCAGAATGGTACAGGTACAGCCTGCCAGCTTGATAATATGACAGTTGCAGGAAAGACAGGTACAACAGATGCGTACAATGACCTCTGGTTCGTAGGATATACACCATATTACACATGCGCAGTATGGTCCGGCTACGACGGCAACCAGAAGATACCGGAAGGTGATGCACGTAATTTCCACAAGACATTATGGCGTAAGGTCATGAACCGGATCCATCAGGGAATGGAATACAAAGATTTCGAAGTTCCGGATGGTATTGAGCAGATCAGTATCTGTGCTGATACAGGACTTCTTCCAAGAGTTGGCTGCCCGGTTACAGAGGAGTACTTTGATGTAGGAACCATGCCTACAGAGTACTGTGACCAGCATTTCTACGAATATGACGAAAGTCAGGATGAAGATATGGAAATCAGCGATGAAAATGCCACTCCGACTCCAGATCCGGAAAATCCGGACGGCACAGACAATGCAGATGGCAGTGGCGGTGACGGCACTGGCGGCGATGGTACTGGTGGTGACGGTACTGGCGGTGACGGTACCGGCGGCGGTGATATCCAGTATCCAGATGAAAGCGGCGGAGATTCTGGTAATGATGATATTTATTATTACTAAAAAGCTTTCAGCTAACAGTCAGTTATAAACAATTAAAACTGCAGTTTTCGTTTCCAGAAAGCTGCAGTTTTTTCTGCCAAAATAATAGCTGTTCAGTGCCGGAAGCGATGAACTATATACAAAGAAACGCCTTGCACAGAGTCTGCTGGATTCAGCAATCTTCTGCACAGGGCGTTTCCTGATTTTATGTATTATGAAATTCTCTGGATGATCTGAAATCAGTCTTTGATCACCATGCGGGCTGCGCCATAGATACCGGCATCATTTCCAAGGCTTGCAAGAATGATCGGAGTACTCTTGCAGGATGGGAATGCATATTTCTGATAGTACTTCTGGATACAGTCTGTAAGAGGTTTGCCTGCTTTGGATACACCGCCGCCAATTACAATTGCCTCTGGATCTGTTACACATGCAAACACGGCAAGTGTGCTTCCCAGAATATCGCCAACCTTCTCCATAGTCTTAACAGCCAGAGCGTCACCCTCCTTGTAGAAGTCAAGAACATTCTTAGCAGAAAGCTTCTCTACATGACGCATCTTGCTGTCCTCCTGGCTCTCCTCAGAATGTCATTTGCCACACGGACGATTCCTGTTGCAGATGCATACTGCTCCAGACATCCGTGATTACCGCAGTTACAGGGGCGAACTTCATTGTGATTGACACATGCATGTCCAATCTCTCCACCGGCACCGTGATAACCTGCGATGATCTTGCTGTCGATGATGATGCCGCCGCCGACACCTGTTCCAAGTGTTACCAGGATCACGTTCTTGGAACCCTCTGCAGCACCCTTCCATGCCTCTCCAAGAGCTGCGATATTGGCATCATTGGCTGCCTTTGCCGGAAGACCTGTAAGTGCGCTTAATTCGCTTGCTACGGCCTTAAAGCCCCAGTGCAGGTTAACTGCCATAGGAACTTCACCATTCTCATTAACAGGTCCTGGAATGCCGATTCCAACACCGTCTACATTATCCTTTGTGATTCCTCTCTCATCCAGCTTCGTCTTGATTGCATCTGCAACATCCGGCAGGATTGAAGAACCGTTATTCTCCAGTCTTGTAGGAATCTCCCACTGCTCAACCAAAGTTCCATTCGTAAGAAACAGACCGCATTTTACAGAAGTTCCTCCTACATCAATACCAAAACAATACATACCCATTGTAAATTTCCATCCTTTCTGATCTATGAATTACTATTCTATGCATTACTGTTCTATGCATTACCGTTCTATGCATTACTGTGCCTTAAAGCCTATTAAAAAAGTATTCCCGCAATCTGCACACTCTGATTTTTATTCTTCTCTTTTTTTTTGGCAATATTCGCCTGAACACGCTTGTACAGCTCCTCAGCTGCATTGTAGCCCATCTTCTTCTGTCTGTGGTTAACGGCTGCAGACTCAACGATAACAGCCAGATTACGTCCTGGACGAATCGGAAGGGAATGGCATACGATCTTGTTTCCAAGATACTCCGTATACTCCTCATGAAGTCCCAGACGGTCGTACTCCTTGTCACGGTCCCACTCTTCCAGCTTGATAACAAGATCGACAGACTGGGTATCCTTAACACTCTCAACACCAAACAGAGTTTTTACATCGATGATACCGATACCACGAAGTTCGATGAAATGTCTTGTGATATCCGGTGCCGAACCCACCAGCGTCACATCACTGACTTTACGAAGTTCAACAACGTCATCACTGACAAGACGGTGACCACGCTTGATCAGCTCAAGAGCCGCCTCACTCTTGCCAATTCCGCTCTCACCTGTGATCAGGACACCTTCACCATATACATCCACAAGCACACCATGGATGGAAATACAGGAGCCAGCTGGACGCCAAGCCAACGGATGATCTCTGCCATCAGACTGGATGTAGTTCTCTCTGTCACAAATGTAGGTACATTATATTTGTATGCAAGATCAATCATATCCTGTGACGGTCTTGTCATAGTGCTGAAGATGACACATGGGATCTTGCTGGAGATAAAACGCTCGTACTTGAATGTGCGCTCCTCATCGCTTAACTGCATCAGATACGTATACTCTACATATCCGATGATCTGAACACGCTCGTTTGCAAAATGCTCCAGATATCCTGTAAGCTGCAAAGCCGGACGATTTATTTCTGCTGTCTTCACATAAATCTCTGTAAGGTCAATATCAGGCGTCAGGTTGGTCAGATTCAGTTCCTGCGCCAGCTTGGTAAGCTGTACACCCTTCATGCTTTTATCTCCTTTTTCTCTAATGAAGTCCTTCCCTGCATAAGCAGTTCCCTGCAGTTACAAGATTCCTCGTAATAGGTGAAAACTGTTATGCAGTCTGTGCAGGTTTCTTTGCACTGCACATAGAAATTATATACATTGCCAAAAATCCACACTTATCTGTATTATACACAATTTTTTCTGTAACTTCAATGTCGAATCTTGTTAAAACTGTTACTGTTCGCTCCATTCACAGTAACACGCTTCGCGATGCACAGAAATCATGCTTTCGTATGATTTGGCGCTCTATGAAAAAACTGATAGACAGCCTCCGCGCCCTGCACATTCATAGACTCTGTTTGACTTAATTCTTCCACAGAAGCATCCCGGATATTCTCAACAGACCGGAATCTTCTCATAAGAGCCTTTCGCCTGGTCTCGCCAATTCCCGGAATATCATCCAGAACGGAATGTACCTGTTCTTTGCTTCTAAGGGAGCGGTGATACTCAATGGCAAAACGGTGAGCCTCATCCTGGATCCTGGTTACCAGATGGAAACCCTCACCAGAAGTATCAATGGGAATTTCAACATTATTGAAATACACCCCTCTGGTTCGGTGGTTGTCATCCTTTACCATACCACATACCGGAATATCAATTCCAAGCTCTCCAAGAACCTTCCGTGCAATGTTTACCTGGCCACGTCCGCCATCCATAAGGATCAGATCCGGAAGAATGGAAAAGCTGTCGTATTCACCCTTGGATTCATGGGTAAAGCGCCTTGTAAGCACCTCTTCCATGCTGGCATAATCATTTGGTCCCTGCACCCATTTGATCTTGAATTTGCGGTAATCGCTGCGCTTCGGCTTGCCCTTTTCGTAAACTACCATGGAGCCAACGGACTCAAATCCACTGATATTGGAAATATCGTAAGCCTCCATACGCACAATATCCTTAAGCCCCAGCCAGTCCTCAATCTCCTTCACAGCCCCCGATCGTACGCCCTTCTTCGCGCTTGATCCGTTCTCTGTCTTTGGAAAGAACCATCCAGGCGTTTTCCTTGGCAAGCTCCACCAGTTTCTCCTTTGTTCCCTTTTTTCGGTACACGGATGTGAACCCGCTGTTTACGCCTTGCAGACAACCAGTCTTCAATAATTTCCCCATCTTCTATCTCTGTCTGCATCATGATTTCCGCCGGAATAAAAGGCGGTCCTGCATAAAACTGCTTCAGAAAGCTTGACAAAACCTGTGCTTTGGTATCGCCTCTTGCCACACGGAGAAAAAGTGATCTCTGCCGATCAGCCTGCCGCCACGCATAAAAAACACCTGCACAACTGCATCTTGCTCCCGGAGATCTTCACTTTCATCCATGGCAACTGCAATAATATCCCTGTCCTCTTCCCCATAGGTAGTAATCTTCTGTCGTTCTCCGATCCGTCTGATACTGTTAATTAAATCACGATATCCTGCAGCATCCTCAAAACGCATATCCTCTGAAGCTGCCATCATTTTCTCCGTCAGCTGATCGATGGTCTCCTGGAAATTTCCATTGAGAAAATGAAGTACCTGTCCAATGTTCTGCTTATACGCTTCCTCACTTACATTTCCCTGGCAGGGAGCCGTGCACTGCTTCATATGATAATACAGACATGGACGGTCTTTGCCGCAGTCACGGGGCAGATTACGGTTGCAGGAGCGTACCATATAAATCTTGCGGACCAGCTCGATCACATCTTTTTACAGCTGTGGAGCTGGTATAGGGGCCGAAATATTTCGCCTTGTCCTTTTTTTCATGGTGCGGGAAAAAAAGGACTCTGGGATAGGGCTCGTTTACCGTTACTTTAATGAATGGATATGTCTTATCATCCTTCAACATGGTGTTGTATTTCGGGCGATGCTCCTTGATCAGGTTGCACTCCAGTACCAGCGCCTCCAATTCAGAATCGGTGACAATATACTCAAATCTGGTAATGTGAGTGACCATCTGCTCAATCTTTGCGCCTTTATTGCGGCTGCTCTGGAAATACTGGCGGACACGGTTCTTCAGACTGACAGCCTTTCCCACATAAATGATCTCATCGTTTTCCCCATGCATAATGTAAACGCCAGGCTTACCAGGCAGCTTTTTTTTTAACTCTTCTTCAATCAGGAACATAAAAACTCTCCTGTTTTGTTGAAAAGAACCGGGAAAACATGTCTCCCGGTTCTGATGTTTTATCCTATATTATCTGTATCGTCCAATTGCAGGAACGGCAATAGCAGATTCCTCTTAGATTAATTCCTCTTAGATTAATTTTCCTTAAATTCAGTGGTCTTCTGAGTCCCCGGAACTTTCAGCCGGCATTTCAGCTGGAGCCTGAACTGTGGATTCCGCTGTCTCTGTGTCCACATTTGCCTCATCCGTCTTATCCTCTGCTTTCACAGCCTCATCCAGCGCCTTCAGTCCTTCTGCATCCAACACATCTGAAACTTCCATTCCCTTCTCCACTGCGCGGAAAATGATCATAAATTCCTTACCGGTAATGGTCTCCTTGCGGATCAGATAGCAGCGATCTTGTCCAAAGCCTTTCTGTGGCTGCTGATCAGGCGCTTCGCCTCCTCATAAGAAACACGAAGCAGCTCCATAACCTCATGGTCGACTTCTGTAGCTGTATTGTCACCGCAATTAAGCACTGCACGACCATTCAGATACTGATTTTCCTGAGTTGCAAGACCCATCAGACCAAACTTCTTGGACATACCATACTGGGTGATCATAGCACGGGCGACCTTGGTAGCCTGCTCAATATCATTGGCAGCACCTGTAGTGACTGTGTCAAAAACGATCTCCTCTGCAGCACGTCCGCCAAGATAGCCTACCAGCATAGCTTCCAGCTCTTTCTGGGTATTCAGATATTTCTCTTCTTCCGGAACCTGCATAACGTAACCAAGTGCGCCCATAGTACGAGGCACAATGGTAATTTTTTGTACCGGCTCGGAGTCCTTCTGCAGGGCGCTTACCAGTGCATGTCCTACCTCATGATAGGATACGATCCTGCGCTCCTGTGCACTTAAAATACGGTCTTTCTTCTCTTTTCCAACAAGAACCACCTCAACAGACTCCAGAAGATCCTTCTGGGAAACTGCGTGACGGCCATTCTTAACAGCCAGGATGGCTGCCTCATTGATCATATTGGCAAGATCAGAACCAACGGCACCGGACGTGGCAAGGGCAATTGCCTCGAAATCAACGGTATCGTCAAGCCTTACATTCTTCGCATGAACCTTCAGGATATCAATACGTCCTTTCAGATCCGGACGGTCAACGATCACACGTCTGTCAAAACGTCCCGGACGGAGAAGAGCCGGATCAAGAACCTCCGGTCTGTTGGTCGCAGCAAGGATCAGAAGTCCCTTGGATGTGTCAAAGCCGTCCATTTCCGCAAGAAGCTGGTTCAGGGTCTGCTCACGCTCATCATTGCCGCCGCCATAATGAGAATCTCGGCTTTTTCCGATTGCATCGATCTCATCAATAAATATGATACATGGTGCATTCTTCTTTGCTTCCTCAAAAAGATCACGGACACGGGAAGCACCTACACCAACAAACATCTCCACAAATTCTGATCCGGAAAGGGAAAAGAACGGTACATGTGCCTCCCCTGCAACAGCCTTGGCAAGAAGGGTTTTACCTGTACCCGGAGGTCCTACAAGCAGGGCGCCCTTCGGCAGTTTGCACCAATTTCCACGTATTTGCCTGGATTGTGCAGGAATTCCACAACCTCCTGCAATGATTCCTTGGCCTCATCCTGTCCGGCAACATCCTTAAATGTGATTCCGGTCTCTTTCTGTACATACGCCTTGGCGCGGCTTTTTCCCAACGCCCATCATACCACCGCCGCCTTTGTTCATGCGGCGCATAAAAACATAAGAAGCACAAACAGAAGCACAGACGGTAAAAAGTACGCTAAGCATCATTGCCATAAATTCTCCGAAAGCATCCGGCGGCTCAGATTTAAAAATAATACCGGTTCCTTCCAGACGTTTGGTAAGGGCAGTCTCATCTTCTGTCAGATTGGTGTAATAACTGATCTCCTGATAAGGATTCACCTGCTTCTTCGGCACGATGGTCAGATTATCAGACTGAAGTGTAACGGATTTCACTTCATCATTATTCACCATATCAATAAACTTATCATACGTAATCTCACTGGAATTATCCTGCAGCATATTGGTAAACAGGCTGAAACACACCAGAGTAACCAAAAGACATATCAGAAAAGCCAGAATGGACTGATGATTTTTCTTATTGCGGTTGGGATCCTGATCTCTTCTTGGATCCCCTTTATCAGGGCGGCGTCCGCCTTGATTGTTATCCATATGATTATCCATTTCATTCCTCCTTACTATCTTTTCTATTATAAAGATAAAACGCAGATAAATCAACCTGGATATTGTGAAAACCCTCTGAATTTTTTGAAAAAAAGTCAAAAAAATTCACATCAAAAAATAAATAGATACTTTTTTTTACGGCGCGAACTGTAGTATACTAGAGCGTGTTGAAAAAGGCTTTCTGCAGGATGTGCGCACAATTTGCAGGAATGTTTTTTCTAATACAGTCCAGGAACATATTTTTTTTAAGGCAGGTGCAGAACACATCTGCTGCATCCTTTTTACCTGTAACTTTACAGTAAGAAATAACATAATGGATGAGGAACTAAAAGATTACTATGTGCCGCCAATATTCCGCAAGGTGTTTGTGAACATAGTAAAGAACAGCCCAGAGAAAAGGGAGGAAAGACAGAATGAAAAAAATTGGGTTCGATAATGACAAATATCTGAAAATGCAGTCCGAGCACATTCGTGAACGAATCAGCAAATTTGACAACAAACTTTATCTGGAATTTGGAGGCAAGCTATTTGACGACTACCACGCTTCCCGTGTTCTTCCAGGATTTGAGCCAGACAGCAAGCTGCGCATGCTGATGCAGCTTTCCGACCAGGCAGAGATCGTAATCGTAATCGGTGCGCCTGATATTGAGAAGAATAAGGTCCGCGGCGACCTTGGCATCACATATGATGAGGACGTGCTCCGTCTGATGAACGAGTTTACAAGCAGAGGACTTTATGTAGGAAGTGTCTGCATCACACGTTACTCCGGACAGAACAGTGCTGATGCGTTCAAGAAGCGTCTGGAGAAGCTTGGAATCAAGGTTTATGTCCTTTATAATATCCCAGGTTATCCAAGCAATACTTCCCTGATCGTAAGTGACGAGGGATACGGCAAGAATGACTATATCGAAACCACCCGCCCGCTGGTTGTTATCACAGCGCCTGGACCTGGAAGCGGAAAAATGGCTACCTGTCTTTCCCAGCTTTATCATGAATACAAGAGAGGAATCAGCGCAGGCTATGCCAAAGTTCGAGACTTTCCCGATCTGGAATATCCCGCTGAAGCATCCGGTAAACCTGGCTTATGAGGCTGCTACCGCTGATCTGAATGATGTCAACATGATCGATCCGTTCCATCTGGAAGCTTATGGTAAGACCACTGTCAACTATAACCGTGACGTAGAGATTTTCCCTGTTGTACAGACTATGTTTGAAAAGATCATGGGTGAGTGCCCTTACAAATCTCCCACAGATATGGGCGTTAATATGGCCGGTAACTGCATCGTTGATGATGAAGTCTGCAAGGAAGCTGCACGTCAGGAGATCATCCGCAGATATTATAAAAGTATGGATGCGCTTATGTCCGGTACCGGCACAGAGGAGGAGGTTTACAAGATCGAGCTTCTTCTGAAGCAGGCACATGCCACACTGGAGGACCGCAAGGTTGTTCCTGCTGCCCTGGAAAGAGAGAAAGAAACTGGTGCTCCGGCTGCTGCCATGGAGCTGGAAGACGGAAGGATTATCACAGGTAAGACTTCTGATCTGCTTGGTGCTTCCTCTGCCCTTCTTCTGAATGTGTTGAAGGAGCTTGCCGGAATCGATCATCAGAAGCATGTGATCTCTCCGGATGCCATTCACCCTATTCAGGAGCTGAAGACAGATTATCTTGGAAGTAAGAATCCTCGTCTTCATATGGATGAGACCATGATTGCTCTTTCCATCAGCGCCGCTACGAATCCAGAAGCACGTCTTGCCCTGGAACAGTTTCCAAAGCTGAAAGGCTGCCAGGCACATACTTCTGTCATGCTGTCTTCTGTGGATGTCCTTTCCTTCCGTAAGCTGGGCGTGGAGCTGACATGTGAGCCGAAATTCGAGCAGGGGAAGAAGCTGTAGGGATAAGCAGGCATAGATTTTGTTTTGTTGCTACGTAATTAAAAGCTCTGGCAAATGATTGTTAGATAATTATTTCATTTGTCAGAGCTTTTTCGGAAAAATTTTTGTATCTCATTCCCCACCCATCTTCTTCGCAGTCTCTTCAGGCACTTCGATCAGTCCAAATTTCCAGAACAATGGATAAATATAAGAAATACCTCTAATATCCCCTAATGCCTTGGGGCGTTTCACAATGCCGGATATCTGCCGGCAATTTTGGAATGCCATTTTTATGCTGCTCCAGGATAAGGTTTTGCTGTTTTCCCGGCGGTCGATGAGAAGCTCTTTGTTGTAGGTTCCGTCTTTGCCGATTTTCAGCTTGTACTGATATGGGAGACCAGAGGCTGTGCGAAATGGGTAGTTTTGGAAGGCTGCAATTGCCGACCAAAGAGTCTCTTCCACACAGTTCTGTCTAAGAGCATCAAGAACTTTCTGCTGCTCATCTGTCAATTCCAGCTTGTCATATGCCTTTATTTTTCTATCTGTAAATCCAGTTTCGGCTTTGTACTCATCATTTTGTTCCTTTACTTTATCCCAATTGCTGTTCTCCTTCTCCAAAATTACTTTCAACAGTCTTATAATTCCTTTGATTTCCTGCACAATCTGAACACTCAATACATGAAAATCTATTTTCTTTTTCCCTGGAACTGTATTTCTCTTCCAAAAGCTTTGCCTTTTCCTCATCATGATCCTTGTATCTGGCTTTCCCGGACATGTAGGCATAAGAGTTGGCAGTTCCCGGATATTCAATATTTTCCTGCAGATAGAAGGGAGATGGATTCTCTTCCAAATCATGCTCCAGGCAATTCAGTTTCTCTATAAACTTTCCGGTAACTTCCGGGTAATGCTCTTTATATACACAAGATTCTTATGCAGACAAACGGCACTTTTTTCCATCATCTGCCGTTCTTTTGGGTTCTTCAGACAGTCATATTCATAATCCTGAACTTCATGTCCCTCCATGGAACGGATCAACTCACTGTACCAGTACATATGCTGCGCAGAATTGTCCGGAAACATAAAGTAAGTGGAAAATTCATGGTCAATCATCGGCGCCAGCCTCAGAATTTCTCCTTTTTATTACAAACGAATGCAATATTCTCATAGTGATAATTCTGATCGCCTTTCAGCACAGAAACCAGGATCTGCATGGCAAGCTGCTCTGCCATGTCCTCATGATTCTGGAAGTAAGAAGCCTCCAGAATATCCGTATAATCATAAAACATCATACAGTAATTCTCATACTGGTCTATATCCACCTTTTTATCCGGATACTTCCGAAAGAATTCCAGAAGATTCAAAAGCTGCTCATCTTTATTATAAATCCTTGGAACCACAGTCCCATAATCATAATATTTCTGTGTCTCTTCTTCATAACCATGGCAAAAAGCCAGCTGATATAAAGGCGCCGATACAAAATATTCATTTATCACATTCGACCAGAACACTTCCGCATAAGCGAACAAAGGCGTAGAAAATGGCTTGGATTTACTCAACGGCTTAAAAATCTGATTTCCACTGTAAACCGGAAAATGTTTCTCTCCCTTTACTACGCCGACTGCTTCCGCGGTCAGATTGGATATTCTGTCTGCATAATTGAAGTGGACAGTTTCATAATTTATTTTCAAAGGTCTCACATCCTTTTGTTTAAAAAATTCAATCTGACATATTTCTTTTCAGAAAAAGCCTGCCTTCCTTACTCAAACTCCTTCTTCAACGCATCCTCCATCACATCTACCGGCGCTTCCACACCTGTCCAAAGGGTGAAATTCAGTGCAGCCTGCTGTACCAGCATTCCAAGACCGGTGATGGTTTTTGCACCATTTTCTGCTGCGGACTTTAGGAAAATTGTTTCCGCAGGATTAAATATGACATCGCATATACACATTTTAGATGTGATGGTAGTATAATCAATATCTGGCTTATCTGTCACATTTGGAGAAAAACCGATCGAAGTGGCATTGATTAAAATATCTGTATCAGATGGAATTGCCATACTTTTTTCCAATTAAGATACTTTGAACTACTGCCTGTTTTCATCTGAATAAGAGATGCCAGTTCCTCACCTTTTCAATGCTTCGGTTGATAATATTAATATGAGCCGCTCCATTTAATGCACACTCAACAGCTATGGCTCTGGCTGCTCCACCAGCGCCAAGAATAGTCACATTTTTCTTATCCAGAGTCTCACCAGAATTCTTCAGCGCGGTTACAAAACCTTTTCCATCTGTATTCTCACCAAATAGTTTTCCCTCTTTCTGGATAACGGTGTTTACCGCTCCTATAATTTCTGCAGCCGGACTCAGTTCATCCAGATAAGGGAGAACCTTGATCTTGTGGGGCATGGTAAGATTGATTCCCTTCATATCAAAAATTTTCACACTGTCCATTGCCTTTCCAAGATCCTCTGGAAGCACTTTAATGGTCAGATAACGATAATTCAAATTCTTCGCTGCAAATGCAGCCTCCTCAACTACACCAGTAGGATTATCATCCACTGGATCACCGAAAACGCCAGTTAATTCTGCGCGATAATTTTTCATGTTTGAATGCCCCTTTCTATTTTTTTTTCAAAATCATCCTTAATATCGAATCCAAACTCGCTTTCACAATGCATCCGAATAAATACCACTCACTCCCCATAGCCCTGTATTTCTCCCACTGTCCTCGGTAATTCACAGTATCACTATTTCCTGTTTTACAATGATACCATGAAAGCTTTGGAGTCTCAATAATTTTGTAGGCAACGACAACCATCAAAAATAAAAATCGCCTGAGAAAGACATTAGAATTTCCAAAACACCAAGCCAAACAGGGTAGCAAGCTCGTGTAAGCTTCAGCTACCCTGTAAAAATATAACTAATCCGCAATTTTCATTTTAATTAATCTAAAAACCTGTTCACAAGTCCTTTGCAAACTGATAGCAGCATTTTGCTTATCCATAGCCTCTTCATACGAAACTATGCTTCTAAGAATTGGAAAATATGCATCTATTCCATATTCATTACATGCCTGAGCTCCATCTTTAACACAGCCTGAAAATGCAATAACCGGTTTTTTATATTTTTTTTGCAAATCTAGCAACTCCTATTGGACTTTTCCCATAACGGTCTGTCCATCCAGACAGCCCTCTCCGGTAATGACTAAATCAGAATTTTTTTATATACTCCTCAAGTCTGGTTTTTCTAAGAATAAACTCAGCCCCAGGCATCAACTTGGCGTTCAAAAAGTAAGGAAACAAAATCCTAAACCACCAGCAGCTCCACATCCCGGATAATTCTCATCTGCTAACGGATTTATTTTTTTTTGCAATCTCCACATAATTCTGCATCCAAACATCCATTTGCCTTATTTCAGCGTCTGATGCTCCCTTTTTGCCTGGCATACACATAACTGCTACCATTTTTCCCTGTTAATGTATTTCCTACATCACAGATTATACTAAATTCACATTCTTTCAACTCTGGCATAAATTTTTCCACTGTCATATGTTTTAATTGCTTCAATCCATAAGCTCCATACGCAACTTGCAGTCCATTTTCAGCTATGCACTCAGCGCCCAGGGCTTGCAACATACCAAGTCCACCATCATTTGTTGCGCTTCCGCCAACTCCTATCCAGAATTTTCGACAACCTTTTTTTAATGCTACTTTTATTATTTCACCTACGCCATATGTAGTTGTTATTAAGGGATTTAGCTTTTCTTTTTGGAATTAGTGTAATTCCAGCTGCCTCAGCAATTTCTATTACTGCCGTTACTCCATCATTTAAAATTCCAAACTCAGCGTTAACTTTTTTCCTAAAGGACCTGTAACTTCTACACTATGGAGCTTTCCCCCTACTCCATAGATCAAAGCTTTCGTAAATCCTCTCCTCCATCTGCTAATGGACTAATATGAATTTCTGCATCAGCATAGCAGCTAAGTATCCCATCACGAACTGCACATCCTGCCTCTACCGATGAAAGACTTCCTTTAAATGAATCAATAGCGATCGTAATTTTCATTTTTCTTAAAATGTTATGCTCTTAAATTTGCGGATATGTTCAGTAATAGCAACTTCAACCGGCATTCTCTCAGCACTTGAAGCACCATAAAAACCATGTACTCCTTTCGTATGTGAAAGAATATACTGCGCATCTTCAGGACTTGAAATCGGACCACCATGACACAATACAATCACGTCACTACGTTCAGCCGTAGCAGCATCATGAATGTCCTGTACAACTTTAACTGCTGCATCCAATTCCATAATCGTTTCTGCACCTATAGATCCACCAATAGTGCAACCACAATGAGCTACAATAACATCAGCACCTGCTTTTGTCATTTTACAGCCTCTTCGGATTAAAAGCATAAGGAGAAGCAAATAAATCCATTTCATGTGCAATATGAACCATTTCAACTTCTAGATTATAACTCATACCAGTTTCTTCAAAAGTATGGCGCATTCTTCCTTCAAACAAACCTACTGTAGGAAAATTTTTGTACTCCTGAGTATCCAATTTCTTTTACGTTTTTAAGAAATAATGCATATCCTTAAACGGATCTGTACCATTAACACCTGCTAAAACAGGGGTATCCTTTACTACCGGAAGAATTTCCCCAGCCATATCCATTACAATCTGATTTGCATCACCATAAGCTAAAAAGACCTGCACTTGAACCTCTTCCTGCCATTCTGTATCGTCCAGAATTATAGACAATAATTAAATCGGTTCCTCCTGCCTCTTCAAATTTTGCACTGATTCCAGTTCCAGCACCTGTACCAATAATAGGTTTTCCCTCACTAATATTTTTACGAAGTCTTCTAATAATTTCTTCTCGCTTAATTGCCATTTTTTCTCCTCTTATCATTTATTCATTAGTTCCAACAAATTTTCAACTGCTGCTTCTGCGAACAAATCATCATTAAGATTTGCTTCTACACTTTTAATTGGAATACCTTCTCTTACATTTTTCTGATTGACTCAAATAAAATTTTATCTGTTTTCCAATCACAAAATGGTTGGTTTACGCCATCAAAATTGAAATCCCCTCTAATGGAAACAAAAAATGCAACAGGAGATAAAGATTCGTTTGCCTTTTCCGCTAATATTTTTTTCCTAATATCTCATTTTCTTTTCATTGGTTCTCATTAAAGTTACCATTGGATTCCAATTATAAAATTTTCGTTCTGCTATTACATACTTTTCGGAACTGTATCCATCGTTCCAAAATTGACCATATCAAGACAACCGGGAACAATCAAATGGGGAATATGAGCTTTTCCTGGTCCATCTAGTCTTGTGCTGCCAGCTGATAAGATTCCTCCACAAATTTCATCAGCCCATTCTGTGGTTTGTAATATCCAGGCACGCTATGCAATTTCCCTCAACAATAAAATCTTCCATTGCTTTTCCACCAGATCCTGTAGCATGAAAAATCACCGTGGCAAAACCCTTTTCATTTAGAATTTTTGAACATTTTTCTACACACGGAGTGGAATTTCCAAACATAGAAATTGCAATTACTGGTTTTATCATTCTGACTTATTATTGGATCTAGTTCTACCATTCCACAAACAGCTCCGGCAGCTCTTGACATAATCATTCTCGAGAAACGATTGATTCCGCATATATCAACAATAGATGGAAAAAGAACTATATCTTTTGTACCCACATACTCCTGTGTATTTCCAGACGCTAATGTACTGATACATACTTTTGGAAATCCCAATGGCAATCCCTGCATCGCCGTAGCTGCCACCGAAGTTCCTCCTCCACCGCCCATGCTGATTATACCTTGGATTATTCCTTTTTTCTGCAAACTCATGGCAATACTTCTGGCTCCCAGGCTCATGTACTTCATAGCCTCGCCTCGATCACCGCGCGCTCTTATGTCTTTCAACAGCCTCCCACCGCTCTCGGCAACTTCTTCTGAGGTAATATCTACATGAAAATGTCCCTGTGGTTTGAACACACCTACATCCATAGTCATTACAGCCACACCTCTACGAAGCAATTCTTCATATAAATATTGAAATTCATTTCCCTTTGAGTCAAAAGTTCCCAGCATCAAAATCGTTTTTTCTCAGGTTCCATTGCAGCTCCTATTTTTATATGGGTAATTAATAGTTGTCACTATGACTTGCTCTGTACTCTTCCAAATTATCTTTCGTAACCAAGAGAGGATCTACATAAATTTCTTTTTCCTCTATCTTTTCTCCTGCAATAAGATTTGCCATTGCATCCAAAGCTGCAGTACACTGTGCTTCAGCATTCATGTCAAAGGAACCACTCTGCTCACCAGCTTCAATAGCCTGCAAAGTGTTCTCCTCACAATCGTTTGAATAAATCGGTATTGTTCCTAAAACTCCATTATCTCGCATTACCTGACGCACACCAGTTGCCATACCATCATTCATGCAAACGATTCCATCGATTTTTCTCCTGATGAAAACCAGGTTTCAGTAAGTGCCATAGCATCTTCCGCATTCCAGTTTCCAGCTCCGTCAAAAACAACATTTATATCTGGATATTCTTCAAGTGCTTTGTCATATCCCTTTCTGATTGCAACAGTCGCACCATGACCTTCAGAACCATTAACAATTGCAAGATTAAAATCGTCACCTAATTCTTCTACTTCCAGTGAGATAGCTTCGTATCCAGTCTCAGCAAGGCTACATGCAACAATACAGTCTACATATGTATTGTCCTCTATTCATGCAATGTCATTACATATAATCAGCCTCTTTGCCTCTTTAAATCCTGAGTTACGCCTTCGCCTGTGCAATCACAGATAATTCCAACATATTCGCCACTTGAAATCCCCTGTTCCATCTGAGACATCCGAATCGGCTGTTAAATGATCTACTTCAAACCCTTTTTCCTCAGCAAGTTTCACAAAAACCTCTCCCATATAGGACATAAAAAGAATTATTGTTGTGAGTCTGTAAAAATAAAATTTTGCCAAGATTATCTGCTGTTTCCCCTTCTGCGCCTACTGAAACACAGCTTCCAATCATTAAACCCACACATAATGCCCCTGCAAGACCTCTCGATAAAGTTTTTTCATGTTACACTTCCTCCTTTATGATATTTTATTTATTTTTTTCGATTTACTTTTCCATCAATATATACAGCTACCAAAATTATTACAGCCTGTAATATTTGCTGAAAATATGTATTTATTCCAAGAATATCCATACCATTTCGAATTACACCAACAATTAATACGCCGATCATGGCACCATACATAGAACCGACCCCACCTGATAAAGAAACGCCTCCAATCACGGCTGCTGAAATTACAGTCATTTCATAACCGTCCGCTGAGTTCGCATTACCAGATGAAATACGAGATGCCATCAGAAACCCGCAAATTCCAGAACATAATCCGCTAAGAACATAAACAGAACACTCAACCAGCTTAGTATTAATCCCAGAATATCTAGCTGCAACTTTATTACCACCAATGGCATAAATACGTCTTCCATATGTAGTAAAATGCAATATAACAATGCCAATCAATACAGCTGCTGCAAAATAAAATACCATATATGGAATTCCATAATTTTCAATTAACTTCTCTTCTGTATATGTCCTTCCAAGAAATCCATTTGAAATATTTACAAAATCAGGATTTAAATTGAAAATTGCTTTTTGCATTTGTATACACATATGCTGCCCCTCTGGCCGCCAACATCATACACATTGTCATAATAAATGGTGGAATATTTCCATAAGCAATGCATATACCGTTTATCAACCCACATCCCAATCCAATAAAAACTGCAATAGCAATTGGAACAATAAGTGGTGTTTCCAAATAATCACCTGAGCAGTAATGAGCAGCAAAAACAGCTGCAAGTGCAACTATAGATCCGACAGACAAATCAATTCCACCTGTTATTAAAACAAATGTCATACCAACACATAAAATACTATACATACTTACCTGTTTCACAATAAGCAGCATATTATTAACTGTAAAAAAGCACTGGACAAACACGACCATAAAATAACCAATGCGATCAAAACAAACACAATACCTAATTTTGAAACAAAGCCCGGAATTTTTAATTTTTTTACATTCTTATCATCCACTTTTATTTACCTCATTATCTTTTATTGTTCACCCACAATTACAGACATAATTTTCTCTTGCGTAGCTTCTGCAACATCCATTTCGCCTGCAATCTCTCCGTTTCTCATTACTAAGACCCTGTCACAGATTCCAAGCAATTCCGGCATTTCTGAGGGATATCATTATGATTGCTTTTCCCTCTTTAGCCAGTTTCTGAATAAGCTGGTAAATTTCGTATTTTGCACCCACATCAATTCCTCTTGTAGGTTCATCAAGAAAAACAATCTCCGGCTCAGTCAATAACCATTTTCCCACTACAATTTTCTGTTGATTTCCTCCTGATAATGAGCCTGCTTCCTGTTCTGATCCAGTCGCTTTAATATGCATTTTATCCATCATCAACCTAGTATAATTATATTCTGCTTTAGAATCCGATAATGCTCCATGAAACTTTGATGTCTTATTCAATATAGTAGTACACATATTTGACCGAATAGTTGCACCCAGATTCAAACCACATCTGGCTCTGTCCTCTGGTACTAAAGCGATATGGTTTTGAATCGCAGATTTAGGACTATAAATATCAACCTTTTTACCATTCAAAAATATTTCTCCTGATTGGTATTTATCAATTCCAAAAATTGAAGTAACAACTTCTGTTCTACCAGCACCAACCATTCCTGCAATTCCAAGTATTTCGCCCTTTTTCAAATGAAAACTTATATTATGAAAAAATACCTTGACGTTTTAAATTTCTCACTTCCAACACAGGCTCTCCAATTTTCTTTTCTACAGTAGGATAAATATTATCAATCTTTCTTCCTACCATCTCACTTATCATGACATCCCGATCAACTAACTCTATTGGATGCGTACTAATCATCTGACCATCTCTTAAAACACTAATCACATCAGCAATTTCAAACAATTCATCCAGTTTATGACTGATATATATAATTGCAACCCCCTGTTTCTTTAATTTTGCAATCATATCAAACAGAATTCTTACCTCAGAATCTGTCAGTGCTGATGTCGGTTCATCCATGATTACAATCTGTGATTGATATGACACGGCCTTTGCAATCTCAAAAGTTGCATTTCAGATACGGTCAAATTTTTTACAGGAGTATCTATATTCAGTGAAATATTTAGTTTTTTTAACTGTGCTTTTGCTTTTCTCGAAGCTCTTTTTTTTTCAGAAAGTGTAATTTATGTGGTTCTCTACCTATATACATATTTTCAGCAACTGTAAGATTCGGAAAAGGCGACATTTCCTGAAAAATCATTGATATTCCATTTGAAAGTGCCTGATGGGAATCTGTAAAATGAACTTCTTTCCCATTCAGTTCTATAGTACCAGCATCAGAGTCATATTCTCCCATAAGTATCTTCATAAAGTCGATTTTCCTGCGCCATTTTTTCCCCAACCAAGGCTGTTACTTTTTACCTGCTTCGGCTATAAAATCGATAGAATGAAGAACCTCAACACCACCAAAACTTTTCTTAAGTCCACATACTTTCAATAATGGCTTGTCCATTTTAGCTCCTTTCATTTTTATAGCATTCCTTTTTCTATTGTCATATTAGCATAATTTTATTTTGTTGTCAACTTTTTATTAGCCTAATTTTATTTATAATTATGTTATTTATTATGTTTTGTTTTTAAAAATCCCTGTGGTAAAAAAACCACAGGGTAACTGAATCATTGAACTTTTAAATTTTTTCTTGCTGTTTCACCTTGACTAAACTGTGGGATTATAGAAATTCTTCTAACCGGAATCCATGGATTTTCCATTTTTTCCATTAGATAATGTACTGCAAGTCTTCCATATTCTCTTTTTGCTAAAACCTATACTGGTAAGAGGAATCGTTTCTGTCTCATCAAGATCACTATTATATCCAGTTACTGAAATGTCTTTAGGGACCTCCAGTCCCAAACGGTTTAAGGTAAAAATCAGAGACTGTGCCTTTGCATCTGAACTACACATGATCAAAGTAGGTAAACTACCTTCTTCTTTCATCCGCTTTAGATCCTCATACACTTGTTCAGATTCTATTGAATCACTCTGATCCCAAACTTTAATCAATTCCACACCATATTCACTAATAGCCTCCTTGACACCAGCAAATCTTTTTCTTAGTTGAAGGTCTTTCAGCACTTCCTAAGTATGCAATTCTCTTATGCCCCATTTTAAGCATTCGTTCACATAAGGCATATGCTCCCTCACGATCTGCAAAATACATTGTGAACTTCCGAAAATAAATCCCTAAATGCAGGATTTCACCCAAACAACTATGCTAAATTTACTTGTCCTGCCTGTTTACAGGCTTATTCAGTCCTGTTTTGCTCATCCTCTGATGTCTCTCCCGAGGTAATAAATGCCAGGATCTCTTCATAAGAACGACTGCTGTTTTTCATCGCTTTTAGCAGTTCATCTCTCTGATATGCCTTTCTTATATCGTACAGTTTTTAATTCATCAACCGCTTTTTCATGTGCTTCTCTGGTTTTTGCAACCTTTGCTTCTGCCTGTTCAATCTTGTATTCCAGGGTCTGTTCGCTGCTTCTTCTCATTCTTGCCATATCTTTTTTCTCCTTTGTTTTTCTTACTGGTGCTGTAAGATTTTTTCGATTTCTTTCGCTTGATACCGTACATTTCCTTCGTTTAAACCAAAGGCATCCAGTATGGTTTTCTGGGTTGCGGTGACAGCATGATCCAGACGATAAACACCGTCAAGCTGACGTATCATTACTATCTTTTCCAGCTCTTTTAATGCTGCCGGGACTGTTAGATAATTCGGCCTTTTCAACATTTTTTCGCTTTTTTCTTTTAATGCTATATAGATCCTGCTACGCAAAATCAGGGCAATAAACTGGATAAATACCTTTGATGACAATGCTTCATCACTGTATACGCGCATGCTTTTATTTCCAAGATAAGATTTGTCACTGCGGAACAGTTTTTCTGATACATCTCTGCTTTTATATAGCTCAATTGCTTCCCGTTCCGTCATATTTTCTGATGAAACAATGGCAAAATATCCTGCCAGGGACAGTTCCTTTTCTACTGCTGAAGCGTTCTCTTCTGCAAGCTTCAGCGTCTTCCCATCCTGCTCAAAATTCAGGTAAAAATACTTCATGATCTCCGGGCCAAATGCTACACATTCTTTCCCAACACATCCGTCCAGATATTTTTTCAGCCGGCGTATCTTCTGCTTGATTTCCTGTTTTTCACCATATGCTTTTCCATCACTGTAGTAAATATGGATATTTCTTTTTTCGTATCACCTTCGTATAATAGGCGCCTGACAGTTGTTCCGTACAAATCATAACGATCAATATATTTTCCTCTACTGTTCTCAAAACTGCCCTGGTTTTCTATCACAATCTCACGGATAAAGTCCTTCATCCCCTTTACCATGATCAAAAAACTGTAACCGTTTTTTTCCATATATTCCAGATTTGCTTTACTGAAATACCCTCTGTCCAGAATAAATCCAATGTTCCTGTAGCCATATCCATGTGCCTTGTCAATCATACAAGTCAGCTGGGAAATATCATTAATACTTCCCGGATATAGTTCATAAAAAAGAGGTTCACGGTTCGCAGAATCACATGCAACTGAGTAATTAAAAATAGGCAGACTTACATCTGTTTTTGCGTTTCCGTGCTCTAAAAGATCTATGTCCCCTGCCTGGCAGTTTTTATTTGTAGAATCATAGGACAGATAAATTTTCTGTCTTTTATTCTTCGATTTATTCCAACTATTTAGAAAACCAACCGACTGTTCCGGCTTTAATTTTTTGGAAAAAAATCGGATACTTTCGAGTCTGTATATATCTTCATATCTGGTGTCCGGTGTCCTTTTCATCCATATATTCACCTAAAAATTTTCTCTCAACTTGCTGTCCCTTATGAGTTTTTGAAGCACAACATATGGACCAATATTTAAATACGGACTCCTCTCTGAACGATCTATTTCTTCTGGAATATCTGCGTCAGGAAAATACTTTAAAAAGTTTTTCATTCGGAGTCATTCTGTTCTGATTTTCCGGATCCACACGGCCAATAGAAGCTCGTTTTGGATACGTATATTGTTTGACAGGATCATAAATTCGATCATACTCAAACTCTATATAAGTGTGTCCACCACGTTTTTTTTCTCACCAGTTTCCCCGGCACAACCGGAATGTCAACTTTATATTTCAGGAACATGAAACTCCCTCCATTTTAAATAAAATTCTCTCATAATTATGGGGTATAAATACCCTATAATTATTTTATCATAAACCCGGTCGTTTGCAAGCCAAATCGCCTAAAATTTGTTT
>VOFI01000347.1_pt1 | contig 74001 bp, 60 predicted proteins | sample 5384131 | NCBI WGS metagenome assembly VOFI01 (sample SAMN12384728, study PRJNA508395) | human gut metagenome | isolation source: healthy gut H | host: Homo sapiens
CAGCCTCTTTCAGCTTCATGGAACACAGCTCCTCCACTACGGCCCTAGCCTTTTCACGAGCGGCTTTTTTGCTCTCCTAGGCGTGGATCGCCTTGAGCATTTTGGCTACCAGTTTCACCTTGGAGCGAGGTGTGACAGAGAACACATTACGGTAAAAGTGGACGGTGCAGCGTTGGTATTTGGCTTCAGGGAACACTTCGCCCACGGCCTCCAGCATACCAAGGCACTTATCTCCAACGATGAGTTTCACGCCGTCCAGGCCACGGCCACGCAGCCACTGGAAGAAGTTGATCCAACTGGCCTTGTCCTCTTTCATGCCCTCGGCGGCACCTAAAACCTCACGATATCCGTCCTCATTGACCGCGATTGCCACCAGGATAAAGCATTTTCCACCAAATGACGAAGCCGATACAAGTAACGGTCATACTCCCGCTGCTGCTTGCGATTTCGCTTAGCCGGAATGACGATATTCATTCCAGCATCAGCGGCATAAGCAATGATCTGATTGGTGTCATACCCACGATCGGCCAGTAATGTTTCCGCCGATATTCCATCAATCAAGTGAATAGCTTCTTTGCAATCAGCTCGGGTACCCTCTGTGATAAGTACTCGGACCGGTATACCATTTGCATCCACGGCAAGGTGAATCTTGGTATTGAGCCCCCTTTTGTACGGCTCATGTCCTGATTACCGCCACGGGCGCCTGCCGCATGTGGATGCACCTTACAGTGGCTGGCATCAATCATCAACCATTCAAAATCGGGCTCATCAACCAGAATTTCCAGCAGTTTTTCCCAGATCCCCTTGTCACGCCATCTGCGGAACCGCTGATACACGGTACCCCATTTCCCGTAGAACGGCGGTAAATCCCGCCAAGCCAAAATCAGCCTGCAATGCGGTTTTTGAAATTGGTGCGAGGAACGAGACTTGAACTCGCATGGTATAACCACACGCCCCTCAAACGTGCGCGTCTGCCGATTCCGCCATCCTCGCTTATCTGTGCGGCGTTTGTGCCGCGAATGATATTTTACCATACTGCGGCGGTAAAAGTCAATATGGTTTTTCGTTTTCTCCGCACCTCCTTGACACCGCCGGGCGGACGAAACTATAATCGGAACAGAACAGGCGGAAAACGGAGGGGTGCATGGGTGAAAAAAGAGGAGCGTGCGCGCATGCGCCGGCTGGCCCGGTGGCTGCTGCCGCCCGTGCTGCTGTGCGCGGGGTATGCGCTGTGGGTCGGCCTTACAGGGCGCGGCCCGGCGTGCCCCATCCATGCGGCGCTTGGGCTCTGGTGCCCGCTGTGCGGCGCGTCCCGCATGGGGCTGGCGCTGCTGCGGCTGGATTTTCCGGGCGCGCTGCGGGCAAACGCCGTTCTGCTTGCTTTGCTGCTTCCCGGTATCATTTGGGGCGCGGTGCACGCCGTGCGCTATGTCCGCACGGGGGACGGCTCTGTGCGCCGGTGGGAAAGGGCGCTGCTTTGGGGGGCCGTGGGCGTGCTGCTGGCGGGCGGCGTTTTGCGCAACCTGCCGGCATTCGCTTTTTTGGCGCCGCATTGAGCGGCTGTGTTCCCGCCCAAAGGGATTTTGTTTTTTATGCGGGCTCATTGCCTTTCCGGGCGATAGAAGTCATGCTATTGTTTAGAAAAGCACACAAATATTTTATGCTCCATGAACAAGCCAGGGTTCTACCCCCTGATTAAAAATGTTTGCTCTTTTTCTGCATCAACGATGCGAGTATCAAATGCGATGCCACTACATCGTCCCAACTTGATAGAAGGCTCTTTCCGTTGCACTTAATGACTGGTAATTGTGCACTGTCCCAAACTACATAATAATCACGGTTTTCCAGAGGTATTGGTTTTTCACAATGGCTCATTTGTTTTGCGTCATTGGTGTTAATAATTTTTACAATTTGAGCAATCTCTTTTTCACCTTTAAGGATTTGATACCTTTCTAACGAATAAACACTTTCTTGCAATAAAGTTTCCGGTTCCATTCCGATTCTTTTATATGTTGAGCGTTTACTGATTTTAATATAGCCAACCGTGCCCTTTGCTTTTGGTCCATTTTTATTCCCTCCAATTCTCTGTGCGGATGCCAATATACCATGCTCCGCATCCAACAGCAAGCGTCTGCGCGGCATCTAAATAATTATAAAGGGCAGCCTGAACGGCTGCCCTTTAAAAATTGCTTTTTGCTGCCCCGCGGGAGGGGCCCTTTATCCCGCCCGGCGGGCATGCGGCGAAGCGCGGCCGTCAGGCGTTGAACACGTATTCGTCCAGGCGGCGGAAGGCCTCCTGCACGCGGGAGAGCGGCAACGCCAGATTCATGCGGATGTGGCACGGACCGCGGAAGGGACGGCCGTCCTGCCAGGCCACGCCCACGTCCCAGCCGGCGCGCTGCAGCGCTTCAATGCTTTTGCCGTGGGCTTCGCACCAGCGGGTGCAGTCCAGAAACAGCATGTAGGTGCCCTGGGGCCTGGAGACCTCCACGCCTTCAAAGCGGCGGGCGATAAAGTCGCAGGCGAAATCCACATTGGCCGTCAGCACCTGGCACAGCTCGTCCACCCACTCGTAGCCTTCGGGCCGGTACGCGCCGAGGAGCGCGTGCATGGAGAGCACGTTCATGGAATTGTAGTGGGACAGGGAGGCTTCCTTCTCCACGCGGTCCCGCAGAACGGGGTTGTAAATAATGTGGTAGCTGCCCACAAGACCCGCCAGGTTGAACGTTTTGGAGGGGGCGTATACGGCAACGGTGCGGCTGCGGGCGTCCTCGCTGACGCTCTGCGTGGGGATATGCCTGTGCCCACCGAGGATGATGTCCGACCAGATCTCGTCGGACACGACCATTACATCGTGCTTTTTGTACAGCTCCATGGCGCGCTCCAGCTCCCAGCGCTCCCACACGCGGCCGCAGGGGTTGTGGGGCGAGCAGAACACGGCGGCGTGGACCCTGTTGTCCACGATCTTTTTTTCCATGTCCTCAAAATCCATGCGCCAGACATTGTTTTCGTCTTTTACCAGCGGGCTGTGGACGATGTTGTAGCCGTTGTTCTCCAGGCTGTGGGTGAAACCGATGTAGGTGGGAGAGTGCAGCAGGACATTGTCTCCGCGGGAGCAGAAAATGTTCAGCGCGCTGACAACGCCGCCCAGCACGCCGTTTTCATAGCCGATGCACTCCTTTGTCAGGCCGGTGACGCCGTTGCGCGTTTCGTGCCAGCGGATGATGGAAGCAAAATATTCCTCCGTGGGAGAAAAATAGCCGTAGGCCGGATGCCGGGCGCGGGCGATGATGGCCTCGGGAATGGTGGGCACAGTGGGGAAGTTCATATCCGCCACCCACATGGGAATGGCGTCGAAGCCCTCCTTCGGAGCGCCGGGTGCGAAGCCGGGCGCGCCCAGTGCATCCACGGCGATGGCGTCTTTGCCGCGGCGGTCCATGATACTGGTAAAATCGTATTTCATATGCTCCTGCTCCTTTCACCCGCCGGAACGGGCGTTGAAAATACTGCTTTAAAGCAGCTTAAATGTTAAGCAGCTTCATAATAACACCGCACAGGGCCGCGTGCAAGGGGGAGCGCTTCTTTTTTATATGGTTCGTCCTTTTTAACAAAAGCCGCGCGTGTTTTTGCACACCCTGACGAAGCGCCGCTGTGCGCTTTCAGGTGAAGTATTCGCGGCTGCGCCGCACGTCGTCCGCATAGGCCTCGTTGATGCGCCGCTGGATGGAGAGGTAGGTGGCGAGCTCCGCCTCGGTGAACCCCTCCAGGCGCCGGAAGGTCAGCGCCTGGCACTGCTTGTCGAAGGCGGCGTGGTCCCGGTATACATGCTCCCCGGCGGGGGTGAGGCGGAGCATTACCTGGCGGTTGTTGGCGGTGTTGCGCACCTGTTCCACCCAGCCCTTGTCCCGCAGCCTGCGCACGAGCTGGGAGCAGGCGCTGGGCGTTTTGCGCACCATATTTGCAAGGTCGGTGACGGTGACGCCGGGGTGGAGGGCGATCCGGTCGATGAGATGCGCCTCCGCCTGGTACAACACATTTTCACCGTAGGAATGGGGCAGGGAATCGTATTCGCTCATCAGGTCATAGGCGGTGTCCTGCGCAGCCCATATTTGCTCCAGAAGCTCCTCGCGCTTTTTGCTCATGGCGCCACCCCTTTCTTTGCTTCTATTATTGTACTTTCTTTTTGCGGCCGCTGCAAGCCGTGCTCAGGGCTCGCGCAGCAGCTCAAATTCGTTTTTGCGGAAACGGATGAGGCCTTCCGCGCGCATCCGGCCCAGCTCGGCGGAAAGCGCGCTGCGGTCCACGCCAAGGTAATCCGCCAGCTGCTGGCGGTCGAAGGGAATGGCGAAGCTGCGGCTGTTTTCCCGCAGCGCCTGGGCGGAAAGGTAGGACAGCAGCCGCCCGCGGATGGTTTTGGGCGAGGTGTGGAAAATGCGGCGGGAGAGCGCGAGGTTCTTCTGCGATGTCACGGCCAGCAGGTTGCGGATGAGCGCCGCATGGTGGGCGCAGGCGGAGGGACAGGTGCGCAGCAGGCGCGCCGTATTCAAAAACAGCACCTCGGTGCGCTGGGCCGCCACGGCGTCCACCATCAGCGGTTCGCCCGGCAGACAGGCATAGGTTTCGGCAAAAACCTGCCCGGGGCCCACATGGCCCAGAATGCTCCGGCTGCCCCAGACGTCCACGCTCTCGATGTTGACGCCGCCGGAGAGCACCAGGCCCAGCGCTTCCACGGTGTCCCCCGCATGGCAAATGACGCGGTCCTTCTCGTAAACGCGGCGCTCGGCGCGCAGGCATTGCAGCATATCGGCGGTTTCCCGGGGGGAGCAGCCCCGGAACAGCGCGGTTTGAGAGAGAAATAAAAAGTCCATGGCGCCCCTCCTTTTGTTGGAATAACAACAGACCGTTTGGGGAAATCATAGTATACTCTATCCGGAAAGTCAAGAAAAGCATCCCTGCCGCGCGCCGGCAGGGGGAAGGTCGGCGTCTTGACAAACTATACTAAAATGGTATAATAGACATGACCGGAAAACGCGGATGTGCCGCGCGGCCCGGCAGAAACAAGCGGAGGGCTATGCATGAGAAACGAATGGACCGGCTTTGTGCCCGGCGTATGGGAAAAAGAAATCGACGTCCGGGACTTCATCCAGAAAAATTATACACCCTATGACGGGGACGACGCGTTCCTTGCCGGGCCGACGGAGGACACGAAGGCGCTTTGGCAGCAGGTGCTGGAGCTTTCCAGAGCCGAGCGCGAGGCGGGCGGCGTGCTGGACATGGACACCCGCGTCATCTCCACCATCACCTCCCACGCGGCGGGCTATTTGGACAAGGAGAAAGAGACCATCGTGGGCTTTCAGACGGAAAAGCCGTTCAAGCGTGCGCTGATGCCCTACGGCGGCATCCGCATGGCGCAAAAGGCCTGCGAGGACAACGGCTATCATGTGGACCCGGAGGTCGTGGAATTTTTTACAACACACCGCAAAACGCACAACGCGGGCGTGTTCGACGCATATACGCCCGAAATGCGGGCCTGCCGCTCCAGCCATATCATCACCGGCCTGCCGGACGCCTACGGCCGGGGCCGCATCATCGGCGATTACCGCCGTGTGGCACTGTACGGCGTGGACCGGCTGATCGAGGACAAACGGCACCAGAAGGACACCACCCGCGTCATCATGTATTCCGACGTCATCCGCGAGCGGGAGGAGCTCAGCGAGCAGATCCGCGCGCTGGACGACTTGAAAAAGCTGGGGGAGATCTACGGCTTCGATATCTCCCGTCCGGCGAAGGACACCCGTGAGGCCATCCAGTGGCTGTACTTCGGGTATCTTGCGGCGGTAAAGGAGCAGAACGGCGCGGCCATGAGCCTGGGCCGCACCTCCACGTTCCTGGACGTGTACGCCCAGCGCGACCTTGCGGCGGGCGTTTACACCGAGCGGCAGATCCAGGAGTTTGTGGACCACTTCATTATGAAGCTCCGGCTCATCAAGTTTGCCCGCACGCCCGAATACAACGACCTGTTCTCCGGCGACCCGCAGTGGGTGACGGAATCCATCGGCGGCGTGGGCATCGACGGGCGGCACATGGTCACCAAAATGTCCTACCGTTACCTGCACACACTGCAGAATCTGGGCACCGCGCCGGAGCCCAACCTGACGGTGCTGTGGTCCACCCGTCTGCCGGAAAGCTTCAAGCGCTTCTGTGCGAAAACCTCCATCGAATCGTCCAGCGTGCAGTACGAGAACGACGACCTGATGCGCGTGACCCATGGCGACGATTACGCCATCGCGTGCTGCGTGTCCTCCATGCGCGTGGGCAAGGAGATGCAGTTCTTCGGTGCGCGCGCCAACCTGGCCAAGTGCCTGCTGTATGCCATCAACGGCGGTGTGGATGAGATCACCAAAAAGCAGGTGGGGCCCAGGTACCGTCCCGTCACAGGGGATTATCTGGATTACGACGACGTGATGGAAAAGTACCGGGACATGATGAAGTGGCTGGCGCAGGTGTATGTGAACACGCTGAACATCATCCATTATATGCACGATAAATACTGCTACGAAAAGCTGCAGATGGCGCTGCACGACAAGAAGGTGACCCGCTGGTTCGCCACGGGCATCGCGGGGCTTTCCGTGGTGGCGGATTCCCTCTCGGCCATCAAGTACGCCCGGGTGAAATGCATCCGCGACGCGGACGGCATCGTGGTGGATTACGAGGTGGAGGGCGACTTCCCCAAGTACGGCAACGACGACGACCGGGTGGACGGCATCGCATCGGAGCTGGTGGATACCTTTATGAGCTATGTGAAGGGCAACCACACCTACCGCGGCGGCATCCCCACCACTTCGATCCTGACCATCACCTCCAACGTGGTGTACGGCAAAAACACGGGCTCCACGCCGGACGGCCGCAAAAAGGGCGAGCCCTTCGCGCCGGGCGCGAACCCCATGCACCGCCGCGACACCCACGGCGCGGTGGCCAGCCTGGCCTCTGTGGCGAAGCTGCCCTTCAGCGCCGCGCAGGACGGCATTTCCAATACCTTCTCCATCGTGCCGGGGGCGCTGGGCAAGGACGACCGGATCTTCGCGGGCGACCTGGAGGTGGAAATGCCCGAGTTTGAGGCGGAGCATTGAGAGAAAGGCGGCGGCCATGACGGAACAGGAAAAGCAACGGCAGATCGACGCGCTGGTGGAGCGCATCGACGCCTTTATGAAAAACGGCGGGGGCCGCATGCGCGTCACCGGCGGCGAGGGCGAAGCGCAGGAGACCCGCTGCGCCGCCTGCTGCGGCGAAGGCGCGGCCGAAGCCTGCAACGCACCGGCCAAACGGGCCGGGCATAAAAGCCGCTGAAAAAGCGGCACAGCAGAGAAAGGAACCTGTTTATGAAAGCAAACGAACGACAGATCGACAACCTTGTCAGCCTTCTGGACGGCTATGTGGCCGAGGGCGGACACCACCTGAACGTGAATGTATTCACCAAAGAAACGCTGCTGGACGCCCAGCGGCATCCGGAAAAGTATCCGCAGCTCACCGTGCGCGTTTCCGGCTATGCGGTGAACTTCATCAAGCTGACGAAGGCCCAGCAGGACGAGGTGATTTCCCGCACCTTCCATCAGGCGATGTGAGATGGCCGCGCAAGTAACGGGCCGCGTCCATTCGGTGGAGAGCTTCGGCACCGTGGACGGCCCGGGCGTGCGGTTCGTGGTGTTTTTGCAGGGATGCCCCATGCGCTGCCTGTACTGCCACAACCCGGACACCTGGGACCCGGGCGGCGGCGTGCCAACCACGGTGGAGGAGCTGCTGGCGCAATACGCCCGCAACGAGGCGTTTTACCGGAAAGGCGGCATCACCGTCACAGGCGGAGAGCCGCTGCTGCAGATCGAATTTGTGACCGCGCTGTTCCGGGAGGCAAAGCGGCGGGGCATCCACACCTGTCTGGATACCTCGGGCGCCACGTTCCGCCCGGAGGACGCGGCGGCGCTGGCGCAGTTCGACGCGCTGTGCGCCGTTACGGACCTGGTGCTGCTGGACATCAAGCAAACCGACCCGGCCGCCCACAGGCGGCTGACCGGACGTGAAAATGGGAACATCCTTGCGTTTGCCCGCTATCTGGCGCAAAAAGAGGTGCCCGTATGGGTACGCCATGTGGTTGTGCCCGGCCTTACCGACAGCGAGGCAGGCTGGAAAGCGCTGGGGACGCTTCTTGCGTCGCTGCCCAACGTCCGGGCGCTGGACGTGCTGCCCTATCACACGATGGGGCGTTCCAAGTACGACGCGCTGGGCATCCCTTATCCGCTGGAGGGTACGCCCGCCGCAGAAGCCCCCGCTTGCCGCCCGGGCGCGGGATGTGATTCTGGCCGCGCGCAGGGCGGCGCTGGAAAAGCCCGGCGGGCGCGCGGAGGAATAGGAATAACAGAAAATACAGCCCCGGCTTCTTCATTGAGAAGCCGGGGCTGTGCAGACTATTGAAAAAGGCAAAGAAGGAAAAGAAGCGTCCGGGGAAAAAGCTGGCGGTGGCAAAGCCATGCATCTTTGCGCAGCAAAGTGCAAGCCACGTGGCGAATGCCGCCAAAAAGGGGTGGAGAACCCCTTTTTCATTTAAAATAACCCCGCGACGCCCCGCAGGGCTAGTGCCGAGGCGTGCAGAGCGAAGCGACCGCCGAAGGCCGCCGTGCGCGGCGAACGGGGCCGCAGGCCCTGTTCGTAGGCAGCTTGGCGCAAAAGCGAAGCTTTTTCGACAAGCTGTACAGCCCCGGCTTCCCGACAGAGAAGCCGGGGCCTTGTGCGCTGTGCATTATTCCGGCGTTTGCGGCGCCGGACGGGTATACCGGACGATCAGCACGCACACGCCCACGGCGGTGACGGCCTCGGTGACGGGCATGGCGAACCAGACGGCGCCGGGCCCGAGCAGGGCCGGCAGCGCATAAATCAGCGCGCCGCTGAGCACCAGCCCGCGCAGGACCGAAACAGAAAACGAGGCGCGGGGCTTCATCAGGGACTGGAAATAGTAGGTGGAGAAAATATTGAGCGGCAGCAGCAGGAACGAAACGCCGTAGCCGCGCAGAATGGCGGGTGCGATGCGCAGGATGTCCCCGGTGGGGGACATGAAAATGCGGATGAACCCGTTGGGAAACAGAAAGACGAGCAGCGTCCACACCGCGCTGAAAAAGGCGGCGGCCATCAGCGCGTACTTCAGCGCCGCGCGGATGCGTCCCCATTTGCCCGCGCCGAAGCTGGCCGAAAGGATGGGCTGGGCGGCCTGGCCCACGCTGTATGCACAGCACTGGACCATGGTGCTCACGTTCACGATCACACCGTACACGGCCAGTGCGTCCGTGCCCAGTCCCTGCAGGATCTGGCGGTTGAACAGCATGGTCAGGATGCCCATGGCGATGTCGAGAAAGAACGTGGAAAAGCCGGTGGTCAGAATCTGCCGCAGCTTGGTTCCGGCATTTCGGAAGCGGACGGGCCGCAGCGTGCAGCGCCGGGAGAAAGTGGGACAGCATCACCGTGAAGGTGATGCCCGAGCCGATGGCTGTTGCCAGCCCCGCGCCGAATACGCCCATGTCACAGGTGAACACAAAAAAAGTAATCGCCGAACACATTGAAGACGCCGCCCGCCAGCACCGCCGCCGTGGCAAGCCCCGGCGCGCCGTCGTTGCGCAGGAACGCCGCCAGCATCTGGTTGAACAGGAACAGCGGCACCACGAATTTGACGGGGAGCAGATATTGCTGCGCCAGCGGCAGCAGCGCGTCCCGCGCGCCGAACAGGCGCAGCAGCGGCGCGTCGAAAAATGCGATGGCGAGCCAGCTCACGGCGGCAAAGAACACGGTGCCCGCCAGCGCGGCGGTAAAATACTCGTTGCCTTCTTTCTGCCTGCCCGCGCCCCGCGCCGCGCTTAGCAGAACCGAGCCGCCGATGCCTGTCAGCAGCCCCAGGCTGTAAATGATGTTCCACACCGGCGCGACGATGGCCAGCGCGGCCGTGCCCTCCGGCCCCTGGTACTGCCCCACCATGGCCGAATCCACCAGGCCGTAGATGGAGCTGATGAGCGCGCTGCCGAACGCCGCGCCCAGATACCTGAAATAAATTTGCCTGACGTTTCCTTTCAGCAGATCCATTGAGATCCCTCCCGTTGTTTTGCACACCCCGCGGGCATCAAAAAAGCCGGATAAAGAAACAGGCGTCTCAGCCTGTCACCTTATCCGGCCCATCATTTCCAAGTGAATGATCTGCCCTCCGAGTGAGCAGTTGACATTATACTAAAACAAGAGAGCGAAGTCAAGCCCTGTCTTACGGCGCGGGGCACGGCGCTATGGCAGGGCGGGCTGCTCCGGCGGCAGGTTGTCCTCGGTGTAGTATCCCACAGCGCCGCCCGAGGGGACAAGGCATCCGGTGGCGGGGTCGTAGCGGCGTGCAACGACGCCCTCCGGCACGGGAAATTCCAGATAGGGCAGCCCTTCCTGTGCCTGCTGCATATAATCCCGCCAGAGCGTCTGCAGCGGTTTGCCCGTGCGCACGCCCTGCTGGGACAGGTCGGCCGGGACGTCGTAGCCCCACCAGCCCGCCGTGACGTAATAAGGCGTCAGGCCCACAAAGGTGAAGTCGCGGTAATCCGTCGTAGTGCCCGTTTTGGCGGCGGCTTCCATCTCCCCGGCGGGCGCCATGCCCCGGGCGGTGCCGCCCGGCGCGGTGAGTACGCCCCGCAGCAGCCGGTTCATGATATAAGCCGTCTGCGGGCTGACGGCCTGCACGGCATAGCTGTCCTGCGCGGGGTCCAGATAAGTGGAGCCGTCCGCCAGCGTGACTTTGGTGTAATAGAGCGCGGGACGGTACACGCCGTCGCGGAAAACGGAATATGCGTTGGCAAGCTGCACGGGCGTAACGCCGTGGGTCTGGCTGCCCAGCACCAAAGGGCCGAGATCGTTGTCCCGCTCCGGGTCCAGATGGGTGAGGCCCAGGCTGCCGTACGCAAAGTCGAACAGCCTGCGCTTGCCCAGCATGTCGCCGATCTGCACCGGGACGGTATTCAGCGACTGCGCAAGCGCATCCGCAACCACTACGGGCCGCCCTGTGCCGGGCCCGTTGTAATTGGTGGGCCAGGCGCGCCAAACGTCGTCCCGCGCCTGGTTGGCGGGGTCGCCCGGGTCCAGCGAAAGGCCCAGCTTGCGGCAGTATTCCGTGTTCAGCATGCGGTGGTCCTGCTGGGTGTAGAGCGGCGCGTCCGCAATGAGGGAGGAATAGTTGATGACGCCGTTTTCAATGCCCAGCGCATACGCGGCGAGGGGCTTCATTGTGGAGCCGATCTGACGGGGCACGTCGGCGGCGCGGTTCAGCGAAAGGTCGTACCGTTTTTCGCCCACGCCGCCCACAAGCGCCAGCACGTGGCCTTCATAGTCCATCGTGGCCACGGCGGCCTGCGTGCGGATGTTCCTGTAAAATACCAGTGTGTGGACGCCGTCGGCATTGGGCTGCGCGCTGGAGCCGCGGAGCGGCGTTGTGCCGTCCTGCTCATAGACGGGCGTGTCGTCCGGCCTGAACACCGGCTCGCCCTGTGCGTTCAGCGGCAGGCCGTCGTCTCCGTAGGAAACGGCGTCGGCGCTGTCGAAGGGAATGCCTGTGTCGGCTTCTTCCTGCCGCCACAGAGCGGGGAAGTAGCCGTCCTCGCCGTCGTTTTCCATGAAAGCTTCCAGCATGCGCTGCAGGCGCAGGTCCACGGTGGAAAAGATGCGCAGGCCCCCGGTTCGGATGCGGGTGACGGCGGCGGCACGCCCGCAGTTCTCTTTTTCCATGATATCGTCCGCCAGCCGTTCAAACACAGCGTCGGTGAAATAAGAGTTCACCTTTCCCCTGGGAGAGGCGGCAGCGGCCTCCTCGCGGCTGCGCACGCCCAGCGGAGCGGCCGCCGCCGCGTCGTAGTCGGCCTGGGAGATGCGCTTCTGGTCCAGCATCAGCCCCAGCACCCAGTTGCGCCGTTCCAGCAGCTTTTCCGGGTTGGAGTAAGGGCTGTACGCCACCGGGCTGCGGGGGATGGAGGCCAGCGTGGCGGATTCGGCCAGCGTGAGCTGGGAGGCGTCTTTGCCGAAATACTGCTGTGCGCCGGCCTGCATGCCGGAGAGCGTGCCCGTGAGCGGCGCGATGTTTAAGTAGGCCTCCAGGATCATATCCTTGGAGTAGCGCCCGGCCATTACGATGGCGCGTGAGATCTCTTTGAATTTGCCGGAAATGCTCTGGGCGCTGTCGCCGGTGAGGTTTTCGATAAGCTGCTGTTCCAGTGTGGACGCGCCCTGGCGGCTGCCGTACAGGCGGTGGCCCGTCAGCTCGTTGACGGCCGCGCCGAGGATGCGCCCCGGATTGATGCCGAAGCGCTGGTTCCAGAAATTGCGGTCCTCCACACTGACGACAGCGTCCCGCAGCGTTTGAGGGAACTGCTCCAGCGGCGTCCAGACGCGGTCGTTTTCGCCGGTAAAAACAGCATATTCCGTCCAATCGCCGCCGGTCGGGTCCGCTGCATATACGATGGAGTTTTCCGCCATCTTCAGCACATAGAGGTCGGGCATGTCGGCGTCCGTGCCGGACAGGCGGGCCAGATACGAGGCAAATACCACGGCGGCCACGCTCGCCAGCATCACGCCCACGCAGCAGCAGCACGCCGCGATATACCCGATGCGGCGCAGAACGCGCCGTGCGGTTTTGCCGCCGCGCGTTTTGAGGGGCGCTGCGGCCGGAGCGCCGCCGTCCTGCCTGCCGGGGCCGGAAACGGCCCTGCGTTCGGGAAGCTTCACTTTCATTCCACTGCCTTCTTTCCTTGGATCGTTAAATGCTCCGGCACGCCTGCGGCGCGCGGGAAACAGCTCTTTCCCGTTTGAAACACAATACGTTTTCAAAAGACGGATTCTTGCATTTTGCCGCGATTGTAACGAATTGGTAATGAATGTTAAGGCAATACCGCACAATTCTAAGAGTCGAATCGCGCCGGCCGGTTTTTTGGCAGGTTAAACAAAAAGCGCAGCGAATACTTTGTGTATTCACGAGCATTTTTGTGACAGTTGCCGGAAAATCTGCAAGCGAGGCGACGCTTAAGGCTTCAGCCGTGAATTGTGCGGTGCTGCCTTAAGAATATTGCAGCCCGCCGCAGGCTTCCAGTGAAGTGTACGGCGGGGCTGTCCGTTTTATGAATGGATCGGGCCTGGCGCGCAGAGGAAAAATTCAAAAGGAGCGCTGCGCAGGGGCAGCACCGGTGCGGGACGGCGCGGAACAACCGGGGCTGCGGAGCGTTCTGCCGGAGTTCCGGGAGGGGCGGTGCCGGATTTTTTTCCTTTCCAGCCTGTTTGTAGTTGAAATTCCCACTTGTTTTGGGTAGAATTGGATTACAGAAAACATTCAGAGCGCTGCGGCTGGAGTGAGAAACAATGGTGTTTATTGCTTGGGAAATTTTAAACGATACAAAGCAGTATGGTCGTTTTGGCTATGTGCACGCAAAAAATAAAGAGAAAGCGCTGAAAAGGGCACGCATTTTGTTTTGGAAAAAGGGGTATGTTGCAGGAGTTTTGCCTCTTTGGTAGACGCCCGGCAGTTCCTGGTATGGTATAATGTAATGGTGGAGGTCGATATTACCCACAAAGTTGTAGTTCCCTAACAGTTCTTGGTATGGTATAATAACATCTCAAAGCACATCAGATACTGGCTAGTTGTAGTTCCCTAACAGTTCTTGGTATGGTATAATAAATGCCACTCAGGGTGCCCTCCGCTGCATGTTGTAGTTCCCTAACAGTTCTTGGTATGGTATAATTTCTCTTTCGCTACTGTCCTCAATTTCCACGTTGTAGTTCCCTAACAGTTCTTGGTATGGTATAATTCGGTCGCCATTGCTGCGCCTCCATTCATCGTTGTAGTTCCCTAACAGTTCTTGGTATGGTATAATAGATATCTCGTTTTGGTTTGCAGCCGCTGCGTTGTAGTTCCCTAACAGTTCTTGGTATGGTATAATTCATGTTGCCGTTAAGCGCTGCGCGACAGAGTTGTAGTTCCCTAACAGTTCTTGGTATGGTATAATGGGCAGTTGCTAGACCCATTCGCTCCAATGGTTGTAGTTCCCTAACAGTTCTTGGTATGGTATAATAGACTGTTGCAAAAAGCGCTTCAGGCTGCGGCCTGAAGCGCTTTTTGTTCTTTCCGAAAAATCAAAACAGCGTAAGCTGTTCACATGCAAAGGGTGTGTCCGCCGGGGAAAATGGGCCGAGCAATATCTCAATCGACTGATACTGCTTTTCCGTTACCACCAACAGGCGCACAGCGCCATTGGCCGGCAGCTGCCCTGTCAGCCGCGCCCGGTGTTTTGTCACGGCGTCGTTGCCGTTGCATACGCAGGCATAAACCGAATATTGAAGCATATGATACCCGTCCTTTATTAAAAAATTGCGAAAGGCAGTGGCTTCCCGCCGCTGCTTTTTGGTTTGGACGGGCAGGTCAAAAAATACAAGCATTCTCATAAATCTACTCATAACCGTGGGGCTGCCATGCCAGCAGCTTCGGCAGCGCCAAAGCGCCGCCCTTTTCCATGCCGGTGCGCAGGCTTTGCACCAGCCGTTCCATGGCGTAAGCCACGCGGTGGTGCTGTCCGCCGGAAAGAATGTCAGCGTTCATCAGCCCGAACAGCGCGTGCTTGAGCGCGGGGGCGAGCGTTCTTGCCTCGTCCACATTGGCGGCTACATACAAATCCACAACCGGGCGGAACGGCTCCATAAGGTCGTCCGCCAGATTGTATTGGTTCAGTTGGCTGCAATGGTGCAGCCCCTCCCACGGCAAAAGCCCGTAAACTGCGGCGCAGCGGGCGGCATAGCCGCGCAGAATGGCATAGCCGTAATTGAGCGCGGCGTTGCGGCCATCGTCGGCGCTGCGGGTAAAGCCTGTGCCGAACAGGGCGGGGAAGTAATACGCGGCGGCGGCTGCCTCCAGATTGTCCTTATCGCCGCTTGTCACGGCGCGTGCGCGGGAATGCAAAAAGGCCGCTTCTTGTGTTTTGCCGCACAGCGCCAGACATTCCGCCTGGTTGCCGATTTTGGCGGTGACGAGCTGCTGCCAGAAGCGTTTTTTGGCGGGCAGCGTCAGCGAAAGCTGCGCGCGTGCCGCGGCAAGCTGGCGGCTGTGCTGCGCGTATGGCAGCAGCACGCCGCAGGGTAAATGCTTTTCGTCGCACACGAACACCGCCGTTCCGTTTTGCGCCAAAGCGGAGAGCGCGGCAGCCGAAAGCGTGGCGCGGCGGCTTTCCAGCATCAGCGCGCTGATGTCCTCGATGGGCACGGTGTGGCGCTCGTCCGTTTCCACAACAAGCTGTTCGCTGCGCGTGCTGATGTGCGCGGGGTTGCTGACGATCACGCATCGGTAGGACATAACCGCCTCCTTTTTTGATGAATCAGCGGAATTTCTGCCGCGTTTCCTTGTGAACGGGGAAGACGTTGCCCAGAACATCTACCTGGTATTTGTGGAAAGTTTTCAGTGTTTTGACGCCAAGGCTTGGGATGCCATAGGCATTGTCGTGCGTGCGGATGGTGATAGAAGCTGTAGAAATGCTTCCGCTCACAAAATATGCAAACGCGCTCGTTTGCGTCCGTGTTTTCTCCAGCGTGCTGTCCGCATTCTGCAAAGTAAACTTCAGCCCGCTTTTATGCTCCGCGTACACAAGGTCATTTGGATACAGCGAAAAAATAAAATCCTCCTCACGCATTTCTTTCCACTCGCTGTACGGCTTGCCTTGCGCCACCGCCCGATTGGGCAGCTCCGGCTTTAACGTGTCCGCCACATACACCGGCACCCAGTAATACCCGTCCCCGGGTACAAGGAACACATCGACGCGCACCATCGTGTCGTTGCTGGCCGCGCCGCCGTGCACGGGGACGGTGAGCGTGGCTTTTTCAATCGTCTTCACCTTGCGCACCAGCGGGCCGGGCGTGCCGTCCGCTTTCGGCTTGTAAAACGGTTCCGCAAAGGCCTTTTTACTGTCGCCGCCAAAGCGGCGCAGCTGCGCCTTGAGCGCTTCGTACAGCAGCGTATCGCTGGAGGGCATATAGTAGTCTTTGATTTCTCCGTCTTTGTCCAGTTTCAGCTCTGTCAGGGCCTTGCGCACCGTCAAGAGGCCTTCGTCTGCCGCGGCGGCGCCCTTGATGGTTTCCTTGTGGCCCGGGCCGGTCACCTTGCGGCGCGGCATGCGGGAAACAAACACCGGGCGGATATGCTCTGTGCCATATTCGCAGTAAAATCCCGGGTTGATATCCAGAAGATGTTCGCCGGGCTGCTCGGAGAGCCGTACGATCAGCTCGTCGCGGAAGCGCGGCCAGGGCGCGGGAAAGCGCTCCTTTGTGCGGGCGTGCTGCGAACCGGCGCCGTCGGCGTCCTGAAGATATTCGCCCTCAATGTGCCCGTAATAGCCGGAGATCCGGCGGATCATGCCGTCTGTTGTGCAGGCGATGACGGCGGCGTCCAGCGCGTGGTGCAAATCGCCGTCCGCGCGCACCTTGGAAAGCCCCCAGCGTTTGCGCAGATGCGACGTTACCGCGCCGCTGACGGCGAAAACGCGCTTTTTGCCAAGCGCTTCGGACTGCGCAAATGCAAGATGGTCGGAAATGTAGTTGTACAAAAAGCGCGCCATGTGCTGCGTGTCCTGCAGATTGCGCTGCCGGAAGCCCTCGGCTTCGTCCCCGGAGAGCTTTTCGCGCAAAAGGTTCTGTCGCTTGCGGTAGTCGCGCACGCTGCTGTTTGTCCAGACGATAAAGTCTTCGCGCCGTTTGCCCTGCAGGTATTGCAGCGGCAGGCGGTTGCCCTTTTGCCGGTTTTCGGAGGAAAGCACCAGCACCTTGTTGCTGCGCCGGTCGTCAAAGCTGAGGCTGTACGGCACAATGTGGTCTACGTCCACATAGCCCGGCTCAAACAGCCGTTCCACGTCCAGCCGCCGGAGCGAATAGGCGCACACGCCGTCCTGCTCTTTCCAGAGGCGGTATTTCACAAGGTCCTGCCCGGTGGGGGAGAGCAGGTGGAACGTATCGCGCAGCTCCTGCATCAGACGCTCGTTTTTTGCGGCGTTTTCGCGCATGGAGCGGTCCATCTCCTGCCGTTCGCCGAAAGTTTTGCTCAGCTCGCGCGCAAGCTCAATGCGCACCCATGCGGGGCTTGCGTCCATCTCGCGGATGATGCCGTTCACCACTTTGATCGTCTGCGCAACGGCGCGGCGTACCACAGGGCTTGTGATCTGCTCCATTTCCGGGGCGGCGGCAGGCAATGTAAAGGCCCGCTCACCTGCGCCGTGGCCCTTGAAATCGTACCCGGCGGCACTGCAGGCCTGGTCGTAGGTCAGCCCCTGCTCCAGATGCGGGATCAATTTTCTGCAGGCCTTCAGTGAAAGGTGGCCGAATTTTGAAAAGCCCGTAAGGCCCGCCAGCGCGTCGATCTCGGGTGCTTGGAAACCGGCCTCCGTCAGCTTTGCGCGCAGCGTGTCCTCGTTTTTGTAAAGGGAAAGCGCGGTGGCGGCCGCGTCGCGTTGGGAAATGCTCAGGGAGGAAATACGGCCCTTTACAACGCCGTCCAGCGCCTTGCGCATTTTGTGGTATGCGGGCAGGCAGGCGAACTTTTCCTTTTTTTCGCTCTCTTCAAGCGTTTCGTTTGCCCGGCAGCGCACGCCGTTGAATTGCACCGTTTCCGGGAGCGCCAGCTCCTTGCGAATGCGGGCGAGGCTTATGTCCGGGGTTTTGTGCGCCAGCGAGAGAAGCTGTTGCCGCTGCGGCTGCGTCAGTGGGCGCGTTTCGCCGTTTTCCGCAAGGCGGATGTGGTTGAGCTTTTGCAGCAGCGAAAAATATTCAAACGAATAGGCGGCTTTTGCCGCGCGCGGCTCATCCGGCTCGAATGTGCAGCGGCCCACCATTTTTTCCACCTGGTTGCCTCCGTAGGGGCTGTTGCCGCCCGGCCCCTCGTCAAACGAACGCTGGCGCAGAAGAATGGAAAGATATTCCGCCTGCAGCTCCGGTGCGGCCCAGCTGCAGCCCATTGCACGCTGGCGCTCGAACAGGATGGAGGCCTCCTCTGCCACCATATCCCGCCCGACGGTGGAAAGGTAATCGTCAGCCTTATTGCGCTTGTGAAGCGCGAAAGCCTCGTGCCGGTACAGCATTTCGCCCACGGTGCGCCAGCCGCCCTGGGCCATGCGCCGGCGGTTTTCGTTCACGGCGGCCAGAAGCCGCCCATCCTCGCCGTCCGAGGCGGTTCGGCGGTTGCTTTTAAACCCGCGGCGCTGGGCAAGGTGCAGCAAAATGCGCGAAAATTCGGCCTTGCCGACCGGTTCGTCCAACGCGCGCGTGCGCAGCGCATAGATGTCTTCCAGGCCGCCTGCTTCAAACATTTGCGCGAGCGCTTCCCGGGTGGAAAGGCCGCTGCGTTCCAGCAGGGCGTAAACGTCCGCACGGCGCAGCGCCTTGCGGCGCAGACGGCGGCGCATCCCGCGCGCCATGCGCCGCGGCGCGGCAAGGCTTTCGCCCGTCTTGGGCTGCTCGGCCTTGTCGAAAATGCGTACACCCAGACGGTGCAGTCCAACAGGTTCACCCGTGCCGTTCAAACCGACGACGGCCCAGCCGACAGACGCCACGCCGATGTCCAGCCCGATGCCATACAATGTGTTTTTCATATTACCGCCTCTTTCACCAGCATTTGCATGAAAAGGTCCTGCTTTTTACGCTTCCATTTATATCATGACCGAATTACGTTGCAGCCGTCAATCAGCACAGTGGATAAAAATATCCGTGTCTTTTGGGCAAAAAAGATGACGCCCCGCTGAAAGCGAGGCGTCAGAGCTTTACGGTGCTAAGACCTTATCATAGCAACCATAACAGTTCTTGGTATGGTATAAGAACTGGTTTCAGTATAGCAGTTGTTTGCAGGAATGTAAAGCCTTCGACACGAAAATTTTTTGCCGGTTGTGCTTACAAGGAGGCGCCGCGCGCCAAGGCGCGCCTTGGAAAAGCCGGGCCGCCTGGCGGATGAAAAAACAAGAAGGCGGCGCAGCGGGCGTATGAGCCGCCAATGCCAAAAGACCGCAAAGAATCAACGTTCTTTGCGGTCTTTTGGCTGGTTGGGCCAGCTGGATTCGAACCAGCGGAATGCGGGAGTCAAAGTCCCGTGCCTTACCACTTGGCGATGGCCCATTATTGCAGAACGGCAAATCCGCATGCGAATTTGCCGTTCCTGATTTTAAATGGGGTGGGAGATGGGACTCGAACCCACGACAACCAGAACCACAATCTGGCGCTCTACCAACTGAACTACACCCACCATATTTGGTGCGCCCAAAGGGACTCGAACCCCTGGCCCACTGCTTAGAAGGCAGTTGCTCTATCCACCTGAGCTATGGGCGCAAATGTAAGCCACGATCGGGACACTGCTTGGATATTTTACAATAAGACGACCGGAGTTGTCAGGGTATTTTTGAAGAAAAAGCATATTTCATGAAAAAATCTTCAACCGCTTGACGGCATGGGCCGTGACGCGATAAACTGTTAGGCGGAACCGTGTGAAAATAAAGAACGGAGGATCAGAAAATGGAACTTGCATTGCAACAGGAAAAAGCAAAGCAGCTGCGGGCCGACATCGTGAAGATGACGTATCTCGCAAAATCCGGCCATCCGGGCGGCTCGCTGTCTTGCGTGGAGATGCTGATGGCGCTCTATTATAATATAATGAAGGTGGACCCCTCCAACCCGGGCTGGGAAGAACGGGACCGCTTCGTGCTCAGTAAGGGCCATGCCTGCCCCGCGCTGTATGCCGTTCTGGCGGACAAGGGGTATTTCCCGCGGGAGGACCTCTGGACGCTGCGCAAGTTCCACAGCCATCTGCAGGGCCATCCCGATATGCGCAAGACCCCGGGTGTGGACGCCAACACCGGCTCGCTGGGCCAGGGCGTTTCCATTGCCGGCGGCATGGCGCTTGCCGCAAAGTATAAAGGCGAGAGCCACCGCGTGTTCGTCATCACCGGCGACGGCGAGAGCCAGGAGGGCCTGGTGTGGGAGGCCGCCATGTCCGCCGCCCACTATAAGCTGGACAACCTTACCGTTCTGTTGGACCACAACGGCCTGCAGATCGACGGCACCAATGACGAAGTGATGGGCGTGGGCGATATGATGGCCAAATACGAGGCTTTCGGCTTCGCGTGCGTAAAAGTGGACGGCCACGACATCGGCGCCGTTGTGGAGGCGGTGAACACGCCGCACCCGGGCAAGCCGCTGTTTGTCTGCTGCGAAACGCACAAGGGCCACGGCGTGTCCTTCATGGAAGACCAGGTGGGCTGGCACGGCAAGGCGCCGAACAAGGAGCAGTATGAGCAAGCGATGAAAGAACTGGGGGTATCCGACAATGGCTGAGAGCAAATCCCTGCGTATTGCCTACGGCGAGGCGCTGGCCGAGCTGGGCGCGGAGAACGACAAGATCGTCGTGCTGGACGCGGACCTTTCCAACGCCACCATGACCAACCGCTTTTCCGCGGTGTATCCGGACCGCTTTTTTGATTTCGGCATCGCCGAGGCCAACATGGCCTGCGCGGCCGCGGGCTTTGCCCACGAGGGGCTGATCCCCTTCATCAGCACGTTCGCGCTGTTCGGCGCGGGCCGCGCTTACGAGCAGATCCGCAATTCCATCGCGTATGTGAACGCCAATGTGAAGTTCGGCTTTTCCCATTCCGGCCTGTGCGTGGGCGAGGACGGCGGCAGCCACCAGAGCATAGAGGACATCGCCCTGATGCGCGTGATGCCCAATATGACGATCTTCGTGCCCTGCGACGCCGTTGAGGTGCGCAAGGCCGTGCGCGCGGCCGCGGCCATCGAAGGCCCGGTGTATATCCGCGTGGCGCGCCCGGTGTGCGAATGCTTCACCGACGAGAGCACGCCCTTTGTGCCCGGAAAGGCGAACATCATGCGCGAGGGCGGCGACGTGGCCATCATCGCCATGGGCCTGATGGTGGCCGAGGCGTTGAAGGCCGCTGACCTGCTGGCGGCGGAGGGCATCCGGGCCACTGTGGTGAACATGCACACGGTGAAGCCGCTGGACGAGGATGCGGTTTTGTCCGTGGCTGAAAAATGCGGCGCCGTTGTGACGGCCGAGGAGCATTCCGTCATCGGCGGGCTGGGCTCCGCGGTGGCCGAGGTGCTGGCGGGCAGGTCCGGCGCCAAATTCGCGCGCGTGGGCATCGAGGACCGGTTCGGCCAGTCCGGCACGCCCGCGGAGCTGTTTGCAGACTACGGCCTGACAGCGGAGAACATTGCCGAAAACGCCCGCCGCCTGGTGAAGTAAGCGCGAAAAAACAGGTTGACTTTGTTTCCGTTTATTCGGCTTTTTCGCTGGATTCTTACAAAAAAATTACAGTTTGCCATTCTTTCCCGCAAAACCCTTAAATTTACAAATATTTTTCCTGAAAACTGCAACATTTTGGCCCTCTGCGTCGTATACTAAGCAGAGGGCACAAAAAGCAGTGTCCCGGATTGAAGCGTGGACGGCGGCGCCAAAGGCGCAGCCGACGGAAAATATGCGGAAAGGGCGTGTGGAATTTATGACGACTCCGATCACTTCTTTTATGGACAACCTCAAACAGATTTTTGGGCTGGTTTATTCAGACACGCCCACCGAATCCTACGAGGAAAGCGAAGAGTACGAGGACTGAGCTTTGTGCGAAAGCGCAGCCGGCCTTTATAAAAGCGTCCCGGGCGGCTTTGCCGCCAACCTCTGAGGGACACCGGACGCTTTGTGCTGCGCAGCCGGTTTCCGGTTTCCCTCAGTTCTCTTTTCCGGCGCACAAAAGGGCAATTTCGCGCACTTCGCACACAAAATTGCCCTTTTGTACGGTAGAGGTATTTGCCCGCCCGGCGCACGTCCGGGCGGGCAAACGTTTTTTATCTTTTTCGACAGGCCGGGGCGGGCACCTTTTCAGGTGCCCGCCTTTTTTGCGTTTGGCCGTTTGCACGCCGATAAAACGCCCGCCAACGTGTCTTTCGCGCGCCCGTGCGGGGAAACGCTGCGGTTCCCAAAGAAGATACGCCCGGAGACGTGTTTCGACACGGTCAAAAACGGTTCGACGGCGAAAACTTTCACAGAAAAAGGGTTGATTTTTACAGGGGCGCCCCTTATAATTGAAACAGAAGTGGGGCAAAGTGGGTAAAAGTGGGGAAACTCCCCCATGTGCCGGGAAGGTGGTGGCTGGAAATGCTGATCGGCGAGTACAGCTATGCCATCGACGACAAGGGGAGGCTCAATTTCCCGCCCAAATTCCGCGAGGCCATGGGCGGCACTTTCATCGTCACCCGCTGGCTGGACGACTGTCTGGTGGCGTTTCCGGAAGACGAATGGGAGCGCATTTCCGCACTTCTGTCCGAAAAAAGCATGGTGAAATCCCGTGACGTGCAGCGCTTTCTGTACGCCACCGCCGTGGAGGCGTCGCCGGACAAGCAGGGGCGCATCCTGCTGCCCGCCAACCTGCGCCAGCATGCGAAGCTGGAAAAGGACGTTACGGTCATCGGCGTGGGCCGCCATGCCGAGATATGGAACACGCAGGCCTGGCAGCAGATGAACGAGCGCCTGCGCAGCGGGCCCATCGCCGCCGCCATGGAAGAATTGGAGTTTTAAGCCATGAGTTTTCATCACATCCCTGTCCTCCTCGCGGAATGCATCGACGGCCTTGCCATCCGGCCGGACGGCATTTATCTCGACGGCACCGCGGGCGGGGCAGGGCATTCAAAAGAGATCGCCGCGCGCCTCACGACCGGCCGCCTCATCGCGCTGGACCAGGACCCCGACGCCGTGGCCGCCGCGTCGCAGCGCCTGGAAGGGCTGCCCGCCACGGTGGTGCAGAGCAATTTCCGCTATGCGGACAGGGCGCTGGCCCAGCTTGGCGTGGACGGGCTGGACGGCGTGCTGCTGGACCTGGGGGTTTCCTCACACCAGCTGGACGAGGTCTCGCGCGGCTTTTCGTATCAGGGCGACGCGCCGCTGGACATGCGCATGAGCCAGAGCGGCCCCACGGCCGCCGACCTTGCGAACACCGCCTCCCGCGCGGAATTGTGCCGTATCCTCAAGGAATACGGCGAGGAGCCGTATGCCTGGCAGATCGCCGGGAAGATCGAAAGCGCCCGCGCCGCCGCACCCATTGAAACGACGGCGCAGCTGGTGCAGGCCGTCGCCTCGGCGCTGCCGCCCGCGGTGCGCCGCAAGGACAAAAACCCCGCGCGCCGCACCTTCCAGGCACTGCGCATCGCCGTGAACGGTGAGCTGGACGCACTGAGTGAAGGGCTGGACGTGCTGTTTGCCGCACTGAAGCCGGGCGGGCGCATGTGCGTCATCACGTTCCATTCCCTGGAGGACAGGCTCGTCAAGCAGCGGTTCCGCCAGTGGGCCACGGCCTGCACCTGCCCGCCGGAGTTCCCGGTGTGCGTATGCGGCGGGAAGGCCAGGGCAAAGCTCATTACCAAAAAGCCCGTTGAGGCAGCCGCCGGGGAACAGGCGGAAAACCGCCGTGCGCGCAGCGCAAAGCTGCGCATACTGGAAAAGCTGTAACGCGGCCGGGGCCGCATTGCATATTTGAGGCAACGCCGCACAATTCACGGCTGAAGCCTTAAGCGTCGCCTCGCTTGCAGATTTTTCGGCAGCCGTCACAAAAATGCTCGCGAATACACAAAGTATTCGCTGCGCTTTTTTGTTTAACCTGCCAAAAAACCGGCCGGCGCGATTCGACGCTTAGAATTGTACGGTATTGCCTTGAAACAAAAAAGAAAGGAGAGAGGACGCCATGCAGACGAATGCAGCGTACGACCTTGAGCGGTTCGCTCCGCGGGAGCAAAAGCCGCGTCTGCGCGTGGCCGGGCAGCCAAAGCCAAAGCGGGGGCTGGCGCGGTACAATTTAAAATGGATCAAAGCCGTGGCGTTCGCTTCCGTGTTTCTGGCGCTGGTTTGCAGCGTGCTGTACTCGCAGGTGCAGTCCACCGAGCTTTCGGCCCAGATCCGCACGCAGGAGGACACCCTGGCCGACCTTCAGAGCGAGTATACATACCTGGCGGGCGAGATGGAAATGAAAACGAACCTTTCGGCGGTGCAGGAATATGCAACGAATACGCTGAAAATGGTAAAGATGGACCGCTCACAGGTGACGTATGTGACCACCGGGCAGGAGAACAAGGTGGAGCGCTCGGACACCGGGCTGGCCCGCCTGGCGGGCGAGATATCGCAGACGGTGGCCAGCTTTATGGAATACCTCACGCCCTGAATCAATAAGTATTATCACCGCCTTTCTTCCTCTGCCGAGCCGTTCGTGCGGGAAAAGCCGGTGATAATTCTTTTTATGCCCGCGTTCGACCGTTTGCGCGGCTGGCCCGCGCCCTTTGACAACAGCAATATCCCGGGAGGCAGAGATGAAAAAACAGCCGGAACACAATCGAAAGAACGTACCGCCGCAGGACACGGCGAAGGCGCCCAAGAGCGCGGTGTCCCGCAGCATGCGCACGCGCGCCATCGTGCTGGCCGCGCTGTTCGTGCTGGTGGGCTTTGGGGCCGTTGTATACAACCTGTACCAGCTTCAAATCGTGCAGCACGACGAACTGGCCGCCCGCGCCGAAAACCAGCAGCTTGCGGACGAGACCATCACGCCCAACCGCGGCGTTATCTACGATTCCGATATGAAGGTGCTGGCCCGCAGCAACAAGGTGTGGACGGTGGTCGCCTCGCCCCGGGACATGGCCAACAGCGGCACGAATATCAACGACGTTGCCGTAAAGCTGGCCGAGCTGCTGGAGCTGGACGCCCAGAGCATTTTGGAAAAGCTTCAGAAGAGCGAAAGCAACTATCAGCTCATCAAGCGGCAGATCGAAAAGCCGGTGGCGGACGCCATCACGGCCTGGATCACCGAGTATAACGCATCGGACAAGGGAAAAGATACTCCTGTCGCGGGCATCAGCCTGGTGCAGGACGCGAAGCGTTATTATCCCTACCAGACGCTGGCCTCCACGATCATCGGCTTTGTGAACGCAGACGGCGACGGCGTGCTGGGCATCGAGAGCTATTACAACGATACGCTCAAGGGCACCGCCGGGCGCGTGGTGGGCATGAAGAACGCCTGGGGATACGATTTGCCAAACGGCACCTACGAGGCGGCCTATGACGCCGAGGACGGCAACGGCCTGGTGCTGACGCTGAACGCCAGCATCCAGAGCACATTGGAAAAATACCTGCAGAACGCCGTGGACCAGTATCATGTGGAAAACCGCGCGGTGGGCATCGTGATGGACGTGAACACGGGGGCGATCCTGGCCATGGCGACGATGCCGGACTACAACCTGCAGGACCCTTACACCATTGCGGACGAGGCGCTGGCGGCACAGATCGCGGCCATTGCGGATGAAAACGAACGGGCGGACGCGAAATATACCGCGCAGTGGGCGCAATGGCGCAACAAGGCGGTGGCCGACCTGTACTACCCCGGCTCGGTGTTCAAGGTCATCACGGCTTCGGCTGCGCTGGACTCCGGCGCGGCGAACCTGAACACCTCGTACACCTGCAAGGGCTCCATCACCGTGGCGGGCCGCACCATGCGGTGCGCGCACACCAACCACGGCACGCTGGACTTCTTCGGCGGCCTGGACGGCTCGTGCAACCCCTACTATGTCACGCTGGGGCAGATGATGGGGGCGGAGACGTTCTGCAATTATATGCAGGCCTTCGGCTTCTACGAGAAAACGGGCGTCGACATGGACGACGAGGGAACGACACAGTACGTCCCGCTGGAAAGAATGGGGCCCGTGGAGCTGGCCTCCTCCGCCTTCGGCCAGACGACGTCCACCACGCCCATCCAGATGATCACAGCGGCCTGCGCCGTCATCAACGGCGGATATCTGGTACAGCCGCACGTGGTGAAGCAGGTGCTGGACGCGGACGGGAATATCGTTGAAAACGTGGAGCCGGAAGTGAAGCGGCAGGTGCTCTCGGCCGAGACCAGCGCCACCATGCGCGAGCTGCTGACGAGAAGCGTAAATATGACGGCTGCGGATGGCAAGACGCTGACCGGCGGCAACAAGACGGGCTATGTGGCCGGCTATAAGGCGGGCGGCAAATCCGGCACCAGCCAGCGCAAGCAGGCGCTGTCGGACGAAGAGCAGACCTATTATTCCTCTTACTGGGGCTTCGCGCCCGGGGACGACCCGCAGATCGCGGTGCTGGTGATGCTGGACACGCCGCACGACGAACAGGGGACCTATTACGGCGGCCGTCTGGCCGCGCCCGTGGTGCAAAGTGTGCTGGACGAGGCGCTCCAGACGCTGGGGGTGCCCAAGGAGTACACCGAGGCGGAGCTGGCAAAGGTGGAGACGGCGGTGCCCAACGTGGCAGGCTCCAGTGTGAACGCCGCCGCCGGCAAGCTGCGCGAATCCGGCTTCAATGTGGACATCGAGCGCGCCACAGGCGACACCGTCCTGTACCAGTACCCGGCGGCGGGCACCATCGTGCCGCGCCAGTCCACGATCATCCTGTATTCGGAGGACCGTTCCGAGAGCGGCGGCGACCTTGTCACGGTGCCGAACCTGACGGATATGAGCTACGACGCGGCGTGCGCCACGCTGAAATCGCTGGGCCTGAACGTCAGCGAGGGCGTGACGGGCGGCGGCAAGACCATCGTGGTCACAGAGCAGGACATCGCGGCCGATACGCAGGTGGAGATCGGGTCCGTCATCGAGGTGACGTTCCACGATACCACCGTTCTGGATTAACAGGCCGCGTCAGGGCGGCGGGCCGCGCGGCGCGGCACGAAAGGGGAAGTGCATCCATGGAGTTACAGGTATTGTTCAGCGGCGTGCCGTATACCGGCACGCTGCCGCAGGGCGAGGCGTTGCTCGTCACGCAGGATTCCCGCCGGGCCTGCCCGGGCGCGGTGTTCGTGTGCGCCAGGGGCATGACGACCGACGGGCACGACCACGCGCGCAAGGCGCTGGAGGCGGGCGCCGTGTGCATCGTCACCGAGCGTCCGCTGGGCCTGCCCGGCGAGGTGCAGGTGGCCTCCGGCCGCAAGGCGTACGCGCAGCTGTGCCAGAATTTTTTCGGCCGTCCCGCCGAAAAGCTGCGGCTGGTGGCCGTCACGGGCACCAACGGAAAAACCACCGTCACCACGCTCATCAAGCAGACGCTGGAGCAGGCGGGCTGCAAAGCGGGGCTCATTGGCACCATCCACACCGAGATCGACGCCATGGACGTGCCCGCAAAATATACCACGCCCGAGCCGTGGGACCTGAACGCGCTGTTCAGCCGCATGGTGCTGGCGGGCTGCACGTTCGCGGTAATGGAAGCCAGCAGCCAGGCGCTGGACCAGCTGCGGCTGTGGGGCCTTACCTTTGAGGTGGGCGTGTTCACGAACCTGACGCAGGATCATCTGGATTATCACAAGACCTTTGAAAACTATTTCGCCGCAAAGAAAAGCCTGTTCAGCCAGGTGAAGCACATGGTGGTGAACCTGGACGACAGCTACGGCCGCCGCCTGCTGGACGAGGTGCAGGGGCCGGAGCGCATCACCTTTTCCGCAGGCGACGACGCGGCGGATTACACCGCCCGCAACATCCGGCTCTCGGCCTCGGGCGTGAAGTTCGAGATGGTGGGCCGCGGCTTCATCCAGCGCATCGATTTCCCCATGCCCGGGGATTACTCGGTGCACAACGCGCTGGCGGCGGCGGCCGCGGCCATTGCGCTGGGCATCCCCGCGCGGGACGCCGCCGCCGCGCTTTCGGCCTCCCGCGGGGTGCGCGGCCGGTGCGAGGTGCTGTATCACGGCGCGTTCACCATCCTGTGCGACTATGCCCACACGGGCGACGCCATTGAAAAGGTGCTCGCGGGCGTTGCGCCTTTCGTGGAGGGACGGCTGGTGGTGCTGTATGGCTGCGCGGGCGAGCGCGATGCAAAAAAACGCCCGCTGATGAGCGAAGCCGTGGTGAAATATGCTGATTTTGCAGTTTTAACGTCGGATAACCCCCGCAAGGAAGATCCTTGTGCTATAATAAAGGACGCCGAGCCGGTGCTGGCCGCTTCGGGCAAGCCGTACATCGTGGAGGTGGAGCGGCGCACGGCTGTGAACCGGGCGCTGGATATGCTGCGCCCGGGCGATGTGCTGGCGCTGTGCGGAAAGGGCCACGAGGATTACCAGGTCATCGACGGGGTAACCATTTATCTGGACGAACACAGGATCGTCCGCGAGTGGCTGGAGCGCAAAGGGCTGAACAAAGCCTGACGCCGCCCGGCGAGTATTCAGAGCATGGAGGATTGTATATGCAGCCTGTTTTGTCGAGTGTGCTGCTGCGGGGGCTGGGCGCCCTGGCAGGGGACCCGGAGATCGCGTCGGTGGTGACGGACAGCCGGGAGGCCGGGCCGGGGAGCCTGTTCGTGTGCATCCGGGGCGAGCGCGTGGACGGCCACGATTACGCGCTCCGGGCGCTGGAGGCCGGAGCGGCGGGCGTTGTGGTGCAGCGCCCGGTGCCGGGCGTGCCGCCGGAGAAATGCGTGCAGGCGCCGGACGCGCTGGATGCGATGATCCGGCTGGGCGCGAACTACCGCGCGCTGTACAGCCCGCTGCTGGCGGGCGTTACGGGCAGCGTGGGCAAAACGACGACAAAAGAGTTCTGTTACGCGGTGTTTTCGGCTTTCGGCAAAACGCTCAGGACACAGGGGAACCAGAACAACGAGATCGGCATGCCGAACACGCTGTTCCGCCTGGACAAAAGCGTGGAGTACGCCGTGGTGGAGATGGGCATGCAGGGCCTGGGCGAGATCCGGAAGCTGACGCTGGCGGCAAAGCCTGCGGGCGCTGTCATCACCTGCATCGGGCGCTCCCATCTGGAGCAGCTGGGCACGCGGGAAAATATCCTCAGGGCAAAGCTGGAGATCTGCGAGGGGCTGCCGCAGGGCGCGCCGCTGGTGGTGAACGGCGACGACGATTATCTGCCCGGCGCGGCCGTCCGGCCGGACCTTGAGAAGGTGCTGTTCGCCGTTGAAAACCCGGACGCGGACGTGCGGGCGCTGGATATCGTTTCCGGGGCGGAGGGCACGCGGTTCACCATCGCGGACAAGGCGCACGGAAGCCTGCCCGCGTATATCCCGGCCATGGGCCTGCACAATGTGCGCAACGCGCTTTCGGCTTATGCGCTGGCCACGCGCCTGGGCCTTGCACCGGCCGCTGCGGCCGCGGCGCTGGCGAATTATCAAACGACGGGCCACCGCCAGCATGTGGTGGAGCACGGCGGCGTGACGGTCATCGAGGACTGCTACAACGCGAACCCCGACAGCATGCGCGCCGCGCTGCTGACGCTGAAGGAATATCCTGTCCGGGGACGGAGGATCGCGGTGCTGGGCGATATGTTCGAGCTGGGCGCCATCACCCGGCAGGCTCACGCCGAGGTGGGCGCGCTGGCGGCGCGCTGCGGGGTGGACCTGCTGCTGACCGTGGGCGGGGCCATGCGGGCCGGCCGCGACAGCGCCGCCGCACTGGGCGTGAACGCGGTGCATTGCGGGGACAAGGACGAAGCGCTGGCCCGCCTTACGGCGTACTGCCGCCCGGGCGACGCGGTTTTGGTGAAGGCCAGCCACGGCATGGCGTTCGAGACGATTCTGGACGGGTTTTACAAAGCCGTGCCCAGGGATTAAAGGCAGCACCGCACAATTCATGACTGACGCCTTAAGTGTCGCCCCGCTTGCATGTTTTCCGGCAGTTGCCTCCAAAAGCCTCGCAAATGCGCAAAGTATTCGCTGCGCTTTTTGTTTAAACTGCCAAAAAATCTGCCGGCGCGATTCAACACCTGGAATTGTGCGGCATTGCCTGAAAATAAAAGAAAGCCGGGTGCCCAGCGGAAAGACCGTGCGCATCGGGCCGGGACGCGGCGCGGCCGCGCAAAAATTACCGGGAGCGTGTAAATTATGGAAAAATATGCCCTTATGGCGGCGGCCTTCGGCGCGCTGGCGATCACAGCGGCCTCCGGCCTGCTGATCATCCCCGCGCTGCGCAGGCTTCACTTCGGCCAGACCATCAAGGAGATCGGCCCCACCTGGCACCAGGGCAAAAACGGCACGCCCACCATGGGCGGTTTGACGTTTTACCTGGGTGTCCTTGTGGGCGTGGTGCTGGGCTATACGGTTCTGGCGCTCAGCGTGCCCAGCCTGCTGGGGGGCTGGCTTTCCGGCACCAGCGTCTCGCTGTTCATCGGCGTGCTGACGGCTTACGCCTTCGGCCTGGTGGGCTTTGTGGACGACTATATCAAGGTGGTGAAAAAGCGCAACCTGGGCCTGATGGCGCGCTATAAGATCGTGGCGCAGGTGCTCATCACCGGGGCGTACCTTTCCTCGCTGTATCTCAACGGAACGCTGTCCACCATCGTGACGCTGCCGCTGCTGGGCGCGGTGGACTTTGGCTGGTTCTTTTACGTCCTCTCGTTCCTCCTCATCATCGGCATGGTGAACGCCGTCAACCTGACGGACGGCATCGACGGGCTGGCGTCCAGCGTCACCTTTGTTGTAATGATGGGCTTCATGTTTATCGCCAGCCTTTTGGGAAACACTACCATGGCGCTGTTTGCCGCGGCCGTGGCGGGCGGCTGCGCGGGCTTCCTTGCGTGGAACTTTTACCCGGCCAAAACGTTTATGGGCGATACGGGCAGTATGTTCCTGGGGGGCGCGGTGGTGGCCGTGGCTTACGGCATCGGCCGGCCGGAGCTGCTCCTTTTCATGGGTGTTATCTACCTGATCGAGGCGTTCAGCGTGATGCTGCAGGTAACATATTTCAAGCTGACCCACGGCAAGCGTATTTTTAAAATGAGCCCCATCCACCACCACTTTGAAATGTGCGGGTGGAGCGAGGTGAAGATCGTATCCGTGTTCAGCTTCATCACGCTGGTGGGCGTGGTGCTGGGCGGTATTTTTGTCTACGTATCCTGATTCCCCAATAAGCAGCCTGTGCCGATGCGGCCGGCGCGGGCAATTTTGTATCTTCGGAGGTTCCCGATGCCAGAAGCAGCCAAAAAGTTAAAACGCAAGTCCGAGGCCCGCATCCGGCTGCTCAGCCAGCCGCCGCTGGACTGGCCGCTGGCCATCATCGTGCTGACGCTGGTGGTGTTCGGGCTGGTGATGCTGTTCAGCGCCAGCTATGCCACGGCGTATTACCGCTTCAAGGGCGACAGCTTCCACTTCATCCGCCAGCAGGCGCTGTTCGCCGCGGTGGGCGTGGTCGTGATGTTCGTCGCGTCCCACGTGGATTACCACATCTTCCACAAATTTGCGTGGCCCATCATGGCCGTCACGGTCGTACTGCTCATCGTCGTGCTCTTCATGCCGGAGCTGAACGGCGCGAAGCGGTGGATATTCCTGCCCATCGGCGGCAATCTGCAGCCCTCGGAGGTGGCGAAGTTCGCGGTCATCGTGCTGTTCGCGCACATCATTTCCATCAACCATAAGCGCATGAAGACCTTTGCCTACGGCGTGCTGCCCTTCGTCGTCATCCTCGGCGTGATCGCGGGGCTGATGCTGCTGGAGCCGCATCTTTCGGGCACGGTGCTCATTTTGGGCATCGGGGGACTGATGATGTTTGTGGGCGGCACGGGGCTTGTATGGTTCGGCCTTGCCATCGCGGGCGTTGTGGCGGGCGTGGCGGGCGCCGTTGTGCTGGTGCCGGACCTTGTGCCCTATGCCATGAGCCGCATCGAAAGCTGGCAGAACCCGTGGCTGGACGCCCAGGGCGACGGCCACCAGATCATCCAGAGCATGTACGCCATCGGCTCGGGCGGGCTGACGGGCCTTGGCATCGGCAACTCCAAGCAGAAACACCTGTACCTGCCCGAGCCGCAGAACGACTTTATTTTCTCCGTCATCTGTGAAGAGCTGGGCTTTATCGGCGCGCTGCTGGTGATTTTCCTTTTTGTGGCGCTTTTGCTGCGGGGCATTTATGTGGCGTGGCACGCAAAAGACAAATTCGGCTCCATGCTGGTGGTGGGCGTTATCGTGCAGGTGACGCTGCAGGCGGTGCTGAATATCGCCGTGGTGACGAAGACCATTCCGAACACGGGCATCAGCCTGCCGTTTTTTTCCTACGGAGGCACGTCCCTGCTGATGCTGCTGGGCGAGATGGGCGTTGTGCTTTCGGTCTCCCGCCAGGGCGGCGCGGAGAAGGTATAGCGGCGCGCGGCAGGGCCGCGCGTCTGCATTTTTATTTTTTGAGCGGGGGCAGACCGCCGGTGAAAAGTTTTCCGGCGCGGCCCGGCGCCTGGAACCGTGCGGTATTGCGCGAAAGCAGGAGGTACCTATGCGTGTATTGATCGCCGCCGGCGGCACAGCCGGACACATCAACCCGGCGCTCGCCATTGCGGGCGCGCTGAAAAAACGCCATCCGGACGCGGAGATACACTTCGCCGGACGGCAGAAGGGAATGGAGTACGGTCTTGTCTCCAAGGCGGGTTATGCGTTCCATCCCATCGAGGTGAACGGCATCCAGCGCCGCCTGACGCCGAAGAACATCGCGCGGAACCTGGTTGCCCTTTGGCACCTGGCGCTGAGCGGCCCGCGCGCCGGCGCCATCCTGCGGGAGGTAAAGCCGGACTTTGTCATCGGCGCGGGCGGGTACGTCAGCGGGCCGGTGGTGCAGGCCGCGGCCCGCAGGGGCATCCGCACGGCCATTCACGAGCAGAACGCTTTCCCCGGCGTGACCAACAAGATCCTGGCAAAGCAGGTGGACCTGGTGTTCGCGGCCATGCCCGACGCCGTGCAGCGTCTGGGCGCGCCGGACAAGACGGTCGTTACGGGCAACCCGGTGCGGGAGGAGATGTTCCGGCAGGACCGTCCCGCCGCACGCCGCGCGCTGGGCGCGAAGGAGGGGCAGGCCGTCATCATCTCCTTCGGCGGCAGCCTGGGCGCGCAGGTGCTGGGCGAACGCGTGGCCGATTTGGCAAAATGGGAGATCGCGCAGCGTGATTTCCTTCATGTGCATGCGACGGGCAGCATTGAAAAAGCGGATTTTGCAGCCCTTGCCGCGCGGCTGGGCATCGACCACAGCCCGAAGTTCATCATCCGGGAGTACATCGACAACATGCCGGAGATGCTGGCCGCGGCGGACCTGGTCATCAGCCGGGCGGGCGCGCTGACGCTGGCGGAGATCGCGGCCGTGGGGCGCGCCTCGGTGCTCATCCCGTCGCCCAACGTGGCGGAAAACCACCAGTACCACAACGCCATGCAGCTGCAGAAGCTGGGCGCGGCCGTTGTGGTTGAGGAAAAGGAGCTGACGGGCGAGAAGCTCATCGGCATCGTCGACAAGCTGACGAAGGACCCTGCGGAATTGATGCTCATGGGGGCGAAAGCGCGTGCGCTGGCCCAGCCGGATTCGCTGGATAAGATCTGCGAAAATCTGGACCAATTGATGAAAACCACAGCGTAAACGGCGCGCTTTTAACACAAACGGCCCTGTTTGCATAGGATGGGTTACAGTCTGGGACACTGGGCTCCATTCTACGAAACGGGGTGCGGGATATGGAAATTTTGACGATCAGCGGAGGCAGCGGCCTTTTTGGAGAGGTGCGGATACCCGGCGCAAAGAACAGTGTGCTGCCCATCATGGCGGCGTCGGTGCTGTGCCGCGGCACGGTGACGCTCACGGACGTGCCGCATCTGTCCGACGTGGAGGCTTCGGCGCGCATCCTGCAAAGCGTGGGCTGCAAGGTCCTGCTGGAGAATGGGCGCGCCGTCATTACGCCGCCGGAATTTCCGGGCAGCGCAGTGCCGGAGCCGCTGATGCGCGCGATGCGCTCCTCGCTGTTCTATCTGGCGCCGCTGCTGGCCCGCACGGGCCGCGCGGACATCTATACGCCCGGCGGCTGCCGCCTGGGCGCGCGGCCCATTGATATGCATCTTTCCGGCCTTGAGAAGATGGGGGCGCATATCACGGAGAAGGACGGCGGCGCGCTGGAGGTCACTGCCCCGGACGGCCTTGCGGGCGCGGATATCTGCCTGCGCTTCCCCAGTGTGGGCGCCACCGAGACGCTTCTCATGGCGGCGGCCGCAGCCAGAGGAGAGACGGTGCTGCGCGGCGCGGCCGTGGAGCCGGAGGTGACGGATCTGGTGCGCTTTTTGCAGGGCGCGGGCGCGGATATCACAGGCGTCGGCACGCGGGTGCTGCACATCCGCGGCCGGGAGCTGCTGATGGGCACGCAGCATGCCGTCTGCCCGGACCGCATTACCGCGGCCACCGTGCTGTGCGCTGTGGCGGGCTGCGGCGGCGAGGTGCTGCTCACCAATACCTGCAACGCCCATCTGGCCGAGGTGCTGCGCATCCTGCGCAGGGCCGGATGCATGGTGTCGGTCTCGGGGGACAGCTCTGTGGCGCTGGCAAGCTCGGGCGCTCTGCGCGCCGCGGGAGGGTGGGATACGGGCGTGTATCCATCGTTCCCAACGGACGCGGCACCCCTGATGGCGGCGGCGCTGCTGCGGGCGCAGGGGGAAAGCCGTGTGACGGACACGATTTTTGAAAACCGTTTTGCCTGCGCCGAAGGCTTTTTGCGGCTGGGTGCCAGCGTGAATGTTTGCGGCCGGACGCTGCATGTCCACGGCATGGACCTGCTGAACGGAGCGGACGTGGAAGCGCCCGACCTGCGCGGCGGGGCGGCGCTGGTCATCGCCGCGCTGCAGGCACAGGGCAGCACCCGCGTCATGGGCGCGGAGCATATCAGCCGCGGCTACGAGGACATTGCGGCGCTGCTTGCACCGCTGGGGGCGCACATCACGCGCAGCTGGGGTGAACCGTGCGGGCGCGGTTGCCGGAATGCCGGGACCGTGCTATGATAATAGAAAACTCCGGGCCGGGGGAGAAGGGCCGGCCGGTCCGCATCCGCACGGCCGTGCGGCGGCAGGGGCAGGTGAAACAAAAAGAGCTCCCGCTGCATGCGGCGCCGGGCCGCAAAGACGTTGACGAGAAAGGAGTGGCGCGTTTTGGCACGCAGCACGCCGCCGCAGAAACCCGTTTATCCAAAAAACGAACCGCAGCCGCGCCGCCAGGCGCCGCAGCGGCCCGTGTATACATACGATGCGGATGTGCCCAGGCAGCCGCGCAAGCCCGCGGGCGGGCGAGTCGTGTACGATTATAACAAATCGGCAGGGGCGTCCTCCGGCGTGCCCGCCGGTTCCCCGGCCCGTCCTGCGGCTCCGTTCGTGAATACGGCGCCGCAGGCCCCGCAGCAGGGGCGGGGAACCGCGCCGGCCGCCGGAAACAGCGCGGGCATTCCGGAGCCGCGGCAGCCTCGCGACGGGGGCCCGCAGGCCCGCGGCCGGGAGGAAATATACGGCCGGCCGCCGCGTTCCCAGGCACAGGCCGAGGCACAACGGCGCCCGCAGCAGGACGTGCGCCGTACGCCTCAGCGGGAAGAGCCGCGCTGGCGCGCTCTGCCGGAACAGGAGGCGGAGCTGAAGCCGCGCCCGGGCGTGTACGACCAGAGCGCGGACAGGCCCCGCCAACCCCGCGCAAACAGCGCTTCGCCCGGCCCGGCCCGCACGCCGGGCGGGCCGCCGCCGGGGAAAAGCGGAAAGGCCCGGAAAAAGCGGAGGAAAAAGCGTCCGCCCCGCCCCCTCACACCGGGCGAAGCGCGCCGCCGCCGCGTCCGGCGCGGCATTCTGGCGGGCGTGCTGATCGCCGTGCTGCTGGCGGCCGGGTTCCTGATCTCGGCGGCCGTGCTGTTTAAGATCGAGACAGTCACCGTCGAATCTCCCGACGGGCAGCTGGCCTACGACGACAGCCAGATCGTCGCGGCTTTCGGCCAGCCGGCGGGGGAAAACCTGTTCGGGTTCAATACGGCGGAGGCGCAGCAGGCCATCGCCGCGGCGCTGCCGTATCTGGAGAGCGTGGAGATCAAGCGCCGCCTGCCGGACACCGTGGTCATCACAGCTACGCCCGCGGTGGAGACCTACACCGTGGAGAGCGCGGCGGGCTGGGCGGTTCTGAGCCAAAGCTACAAGGTGCTGCGTGTGGATGCCGAGGCGCCCGCGGGGCTTGTGCGCATCGACGGCGCGCAGGCCGACGCGCCCGCGCCGGGCCAGCCGGTGAAGTTTACCGAGGAGGACAAGCTGTCCGTCCTGCAGACCGTGCTTTCCAAGGCGCAGGCGCAGGGGCTTGGCCCCATCAGCGAGGTGGACCTGACGAACACGCTGGAACTGAGCTTTCTGTATCAGGACCGCATCCGCATCGTGCTGGGCACCACCAACGACCTGGATTATAAAATCAAATGGGCGTGGGAAATGGTGACCCCCCGGCCAGACCAGCGACAGCCTGGGCGAGGAAGAGCGGGGCACTCTGGACGTGAGCTCCCGCGGGGAGGACGGCCTTGGCCGCGCCCGCTGGCGCGCGGGCGTGCTGTGAGAGCACCGGGCGTAACCGACTATATATACTTTATTTTTACATAATCTTGGAATGGCTATTGAAATCAAATCTGAAATCTGGTATCCTAATACTTAGTGTATAGTACAAAATTGTCTTTAGGGGGAATTCTCGTGGCATTTATCCTCGATGAAGAACTGCAGAATATAACGAACATCAAGGTCATCGGCGTGGGCGGCGGCGGCGGAAACGCTGTCAACCGCATGGTGCAAAGCGGCCTGCGCGGTGTTGAATTTATCAGCATGAATACCGATCAGCAGGCGCTGTTTGCCTCCAAAGCCACACAGAAGGTGCAGCTTGGCGCGAAGCTGACGAAGGGACGCGGCGCGGGCGCCGACCCCGAGACCGGCCAGCGCAGCGCGGAGGAGAGCCGCGACGAGATCGCCACCGCCCTCAAGGGCGCGCAGATGGCCTTCATCACCGCCGGTATGGGCGGCGGCACGGGCACGGGCGCCGCGCCTGTGGTGGCCGAAGTGGCCAAGGAGCTTGGCATTCTTACCGTGGGCATCGTCACGAAGCCCTTTGCCTTTGAAGGCAAGCGCAAAATGAACATGGCCGAGATCGGCATCGCCGGCCTGCTGGAGCGTGTGGATTCCCTCATCGTCATCCCCAACGAGCGCCTGAAGCTCATCAGCCAGGAAAAGATCACGCTGCTGAACGCTTTTGAAGCGGCCGACAATGTGCTGCGCCAGGGCGTGGAGAGCATCTCCTCGCTGATCAATGTGGCGGCCTTCATCAACCTGGACTTCGCGGACGTGCGCAGCATCATGAAGGACGCGGGTTACGCGCACATGGGCGTTGGTTCCGCCAAGGGCGTGAACAAGGCGGAGGACGCGGCCAACGCGGCCATTTCCAGCCCGCTTTTGGAGACGAGCATCTCCGGCGCACGCGGCGTTATCATCAACATCACCTCCTCGCCGGACATCGGCCTGGACGATGTGGAAAAGGCCGCCAGCCTCATCACCAATTCCGCACACCCCGAAGCGAACATCATCTGGGGCGCCGCGTTCGACGAGAACCTGAAGGATGAGATGAGCATTACCGTCATCGCCACAGGCTTTGACGCGGGCCTTGTGGGCAGCGACCCCATGGACGTGCCGCAGAATGCGGCCACGTTCGGCGGCAAGGTGCAGGTAGCGTTCAAGAACGATACTGCGCCCGTGGCCCCGGCGCAGCCGGTGCAGCCCGTTGCTCCCACGCAGCCGGTGCAGCCCGCCCCCGCGGTGGAGGAAGACGACAACAGCTATTTCGACGATATCCTCGGCCTGCTGAACAACCGCGGAAACAACTGAGCAACCTTGGGAAAAGCGGGGCGTTAAGCCCCGCTTTTTTGGCTGAATGGCGCTGCGTGCGCCCCGGCCGCAGCACAGACGAAAGGAGGCGCGCGTGTGCAGACACTGGAGGAAAAACAGCAGGACGGCATGACGGGCGCCGGCCCGGAGACGGAATTTCATACCGAGCTTTTCGGCTTTAACCGGGTGGAGGTGCTGTCTTACATCGAGCGCATCTCCGCGGCAAACGCGGAGAAAGCGCGGGCGCTGGAGGACACCATCGCCGCGCTCCAAAAAGACCTGACAGGCGTGCGCCGGCAGGGAAGCACACTGGCGCAGAAGGCAAAGCAGGTATTCAACGAGCTGGAGAACCAGAAAAAACGTGCGGAGGACGCGGTGGCAGAGGCTGCCGCGCTGCGCACAGAGGTGGACAAGGCCAACGACGAGATCGCCGCGGTGCGCAGCCGCCTCTTTGCCCGGGAGCAGGAAAACGCCGCGCTGAAAAGCGACAATGCGCGGCTGAGCGAAACGGTGGACGATCTGACGCGCGCTTTGACACGCCGCGGCGCGCCGCTGCCGGCCGGGCAGAACGCGTCCGCTTCGGGAAGCAGCGGCGACCAGGCCCTGCTGCAGCAGGCGCAGCTCAAGGCGCGGGACATTTTGCGCGCGGCTGACGCTCAGGCGACGGCGCACATTGAAAAGGCGAAAGAGGACGCCGCAGCCATTGTGGCCCAAGCAAAGGTGGAAAAGAGCAAAGCGAAGGCGGGGCTGGCGGAGTCCGCCGACGGCATTGCGGCCAGCATCGCTGTGCTGAAGGCGCAGCTTGCGGCGGTGGACGCCAAGATACTGGCGGCGACGGGCGATCTGCAGAAAGCCACCGACGGCATCACCGCCGCGCTGGGCAATACCGAGCGCAGCCTGTCCTCGCTTGGCGCGCAGGTGGAGCGTTTCCCTGAAAATGCGCCCGCCGCACAGCCGCAGCCGGCCCAACCGGCAGCGCCCCCAGCGCCGCAGGAGCCCGCTCCGGCCCGTGAATACGCTGTGCAGGAGCATGCGGCGTACCCTGTACGGGAGGGGCGGAGCGTTCGGGACGGGGCGGTTCCCGCTTTTGCGCCGGACAGCGAATACGACCGATATGTGCGCGCCCGCAGGGAAGAAGACGCCTATTACAGCGCTCTGCGCCGCGTGCGCTATGAAGATGAACTGCGCGACCGTTTTTATGAAGAGGAACGGCTTCGTCAGGAGGCCCTGCGCCGCATACGCTACGATGAAGCGCTGCGGGAACAGGAGTACGCGCGCCGCTGCGGCCCGGACCATCGCGCGCCTTATGCGGCCGCGCCGGAGGGCGGTTATCCTTTGTATGCATCCCGGAGGGACGACCGGTTTGACCGAGCGCCCGCCCTGGGGCGTGACGGAGGAGCGGCCGTTGTGCAGGCGAGAGAGGCGGATCTCCCGCAGACAGCGGCCGCCGGACGGCACGCTGCAGTCCAGCAGCCCATGGCGCCCATGCCGTCCTCTGTGCCGCCCGCGGCAGAGGAACCGCAGCAGGAGCTGCAGCCGCCGGCCTTTGAAGCCTCCCGCCCACGCTACCGCGCAACGAATGGCAGGCCGCTGCCGGGGCGCAACGTAACGCCTCAGGGAGACAGGCCCGCCGTCCTGGAGGAGCAATACGACGCGGTCCAGCACGCGGCTCGCGGCGTTGCGCCGGGCAATGCGCCTTATGATATTCCGGAAGCGCCGGCGCAGCCCGTGGTGCAGAAGGTGGAGATCCCGCAGGTGCCGCCGAAGGAGCCGCCGGAATCCGGCTCACAGATCCCGTTTGGAAAACCGCATGCACCGCGTGCCATGCCGTTTGCCCCGTTTGACCCCTATACGCCCCATACCGCGCCCTATATCGAACCGGACGCGGAGGCGGCCCGCATTTTGAACACGCCGCCGCCCCCGCCGCCGCGTGGGACGGAGGCGAAACAGCCCTATGTGCCGCAGCCCACGCCGATCGCGCCCAGCGTTCCGTTGTCGGGACCCTATGCCAGGCCGTCCGCCGCGGCGGTGGCGGGCACGCCGCAGGCGCAGCCTGCGCCCGCGCGCACCGAAGAGCCTGTGATCATCCCTTATTCCGCGCCCATCCCTCCGATGGGAAGTAAGGCGGATGCGGGAGAAGCGGCCCCTGCTTCAGCGGCCCGGAAGGGGGAGGCTTCCCCGGCGGCGCCTGTATCCGGGCAGAAGAAGCCGGAAATGCAGCGCGCGCAGGAGCCTTCTGCACCGTCTGTGGGAGCTGCCGCGAAACCTCCGGTGTTCACTGCGCCGCGCGGCCAGCAAAAGCAGGGGTCCGCGCTGTCGGACGACCTGCTGGCCAATTTGAACGCGCTGCTCAACGGAGGGCAGGAACCGTAAGGCCGTCCGGGCCGAAGCCTTAAAATAAGGGCAACACCGCACAATTCTAAGTGTCGAATCGCGCCGGCAGATTTTTTGGCAGGTTAAACAAAAAGCGCAGCGAATACTTTGTGTATTCGCGAGCATTTTTGTGACAGTTGCCGGAAAATCTGCAAGCGAGGTGACGCTTAAGGCATCAGCCGTGAATTGTGCGGTGTTGCCTAAGACCGCATCTGCCGCGCGCAGCCGCATATCTTTCGGCGGCGCGTACGCAGGTGCGGTTTATTTTACGTTCGAGGGGCTCCTTCAACAACAAAAGCAGCCGGGGCTGTTTTCCGGCCGCATAAACAGATGCGCCGCCGTGACTATTTCCATAGGGGCCGGCGCAAACTATGAAAAGAGCCGTGCCTGGGAACAGAAATAGGACTTGCATATTTTATACTAAAATGGTATAGTATTATTAAGGAAAAAGAAACCAATCCCGCCGGCGGTGAAAGCGCCGCACAGCGGGCGATAACACAAAAGGAGATAAGATTATGGCGGTAAATGTGAAAACACAGGATTTTGAAGAACAGGTGGCAAAGGCTTCCGGCCCGGTGCTGGTGGATTTCTGGGCGAGCTGGTGCGGTCCGTGCCGTATGCTGGCGCCGGTCATCGACCAGCTTGCGGCAGAGCAGACGGATGTAAAGGTCTGCAAGGTGAACATCGACGAAGAACCGGGCCTTGCCCAGCGCTTCGGCGTTATGAGCATCCCGACGGTGGTGCTGTTTGAAAACGGCCAGGAAAAAAACCGCAGCGTGGGCCTTGTGCCCAAGGAAAAGCTGCTGGCGCTGCTGGGACGCTGATTGGTCTGAGGAATCCGGAGGATAAGACAGCCTTCAGGATGGTTTTCATGTTTTGAGGCAGTAAAAAGGCCGCGTGCCCTTTCACAAGGGCACGCGGCCTTTTGGGATTCATAAGGCAACAGGGCTCAGCGGCGGTTGACGCTGCTGGTGCCCTTCTCTACCAGGTAAGTGGCCTCCAGGTCTGCCAGATGAAGCTTGACAGCCAGCGGGTATTCGTCGAACGCATTGCTGATGGCGTAGCTGCCGCCGCGCACCGCGTCGTCGAAGCCGCCCATGTGCCAACGGATGGCGATGGCCTCCACGGGCTTCAGGCGGATGAAACGCTCGATGAGATAAACGCTCTTTTCCCCGTGACCGAACGGAAAAGCGTCCTGCACGCTGTAAGAGGGAACCTTTTCCCATTGCCCGGTGGCGTCGTTCTTTACGTTGCGGAACCCCGATTTGTAGTAATTGGCCTTGCACAGGTCGTGCAGCAGAGAAACGAGGGTGAAACTCTCCTTGTTGTCCTCTTCCGTGTAAAAGCGGGACATCAGCACGTTATACACGTTGATGCTGTGCATCACAAGGCCGCATTCGCACGCGCCGTGAAAACGCGTGGAGGCCGGAGCCGTATAAAAATCCGTGGTCGCCAGCCAGTCCAGCAGCTGCTGCGCGCCGGGGCGGGAGACATTTTCGGAAAAAATACGGATAAACTCTGCTTTGTAATCCATACCGTCAGATCTCAAGGTCGTTCAGGATGCCCTTCAGAATGGCCAGCTCGTCGTGGGTGAGGCTGATGCCCTTGCCCATTTTGCTGTTGTCGGGCGCCCAGTCGCGGATGTCGTATTTGGGCTCGCGGTCGTTCCAGCTCACCATATTGAGCTGCCGTTCCCAGCCGTTGGGGCTCTGGGACAGCACCGCGATGCGTTCTGTGATCTCATATTTGAATTCTGCCATAAAACTGATACTCCTCGCAAAAAGTTTCGATATATTCAATCATACTGGATGCGGCCCGCAATTGCAAGTGTGAAAATCCGGGTGAAAAACAAAAAGCAGCGTGGCCCCAAAGGTCCGCGGTGCCTGGATGGAGCGGAATTGTCGAATCCGGAACCGCCGTATACAGGAGCAATCTGCGGCCGCCCCGCAAGCTGCATTCCTGCACATGTGCGCTTTTTCCATCATATGATAATGATGGGAGACAGCCGCAAGCTGTTCCCGAAACGATAAAGGAGAAGAGTATTTTATGGATTATATGGAAGCAGAGCGCCATGAGCGCTGTCCGGTTTGCCCCAAAGAACAAACGCACGTCCATGAAGTCCTTGGCAGTGTCTGGATTGCCGAGGCCGCGACGGACCCTCACAATCATAGATTTGCAGTTGTGACCTGTGATGTGATTCCGGTTGGAACACGTGACCATGTGCATGAGGTGAAATTCAGGACGGATTTTTACGAGGACCATTTTCATGAATTCTCGGGAAGAACGCAGGGCGCGATTCCCGTTGGAAATGGCCGGCACGTCCATTTCCTGGACTCCGTTACAGAGCAAAACGAAGGACACAGGCATAAATTCAGGGTTGCTACCCTGATTGACGACCCAATTGGAGAATAACATGGTGCCGGTATAACCTGAAAATCTGCCCGCCGCCCTTAGCATATCTCCAAACCGGTGCGGTTACAGATATGGAAAAAGGCCGCCGACTTTTGTCGGCGGCCTTTTTTAAGATGGTCGGAGTATTGAGATTTGAAGCCTGTTAAAACGGCTTGAAATCAATACAAAACACCACAGTCTGCAAAAGGTCTGCAATAAATCGGTTTTAATAAGTGCTTTCCGATTCTGTTTTTAAGCGTTTTTTTCTTGTCTTTCAGCCCTCAAAAGTTCATTTAATTTATTTCTCGCATTATGAACCATGCTCGGTTTGAGGGCTAAATATACTTCGTGAATCATTTTGGCGTTTGCATGTCCAACAAGTAAAATCGCTATTTCTTCCGGGACTTCTGCTTCGGCCAGCATGCAAACATACTCGTGGCGAAACTGGTGGGCGCATATATCGGCTTTCCAATCAGTATACGTTACTGTTGTTTCTCGTCCGTTCCTCTTTCTGCGCATGGTTCTTTCGATAGGCTGCGCCATTCCATGTTTACGCCAAAAGCGTATCCACATTCTGCGGTACTCAGAGGCCGTTACAGGCGTTTCTTTAAGCCCGATGATATAAGTCTCGGGTGACATGCTTCTAAGCTGTTGTAGGGCTTGTTTTAGGGGTGAGAGCAACGGTACAGTGCGAACGCCTGCTTCTGTCTTTGTAACAGTGATATGCGGTCGATTGCCGATGAACTCAACGGACTTTGAAACATCGATCAAGTTTTCTTCAAAGTCGATATCGCGGAGCTGTATTGCACAGGCTTCTCCACGGCGTTCGCCGGTACATAAATACACAACCGCCGGGAGCGCTTCCGGATCGTCCAGATTGTCCTTTACTATTTGTACTTGCGTGTCGCTTGGCGGCATTCGCTTGCCTTTTTTTAGCTTTCGTGGCATTTTGGCAAGGTCTGCCGGGTTTCTGAACCCCGCCCACTCGGGAGAATCAATCCATATTTGAAAAATCGAATTAAGAACAGTTTTTTGATTTGATACGGTCGATTGAGCCATTCCGCTGATTGACTTAAGAAACTGTGTTACCATGTACGGATCAATTTCATCTATGCGCATGCCTTTGAAATATGCCTTAGCGCGTCGGAGCGCTGGACGGTATGCTATTTGTGTTCCGTGTTTCATTTCGCATACCTGACCGTCATATATTTCAGCGACTTCTTCAAAAAGCGGGGCTTTTGGTTTTTCGTCTGCCTGGATTCCCAAAATTTTTTCTGCCGCGCCCTCTGCCCGAGCCATGTCCCGCTTGCGTATCACCTCGGCTGGATTTAGAGATGAAAATGAACGGCGTTTTCCGTTTATAGTTTCCTGTAGCTCCCAAACCCCGTTTTCTTTCTGGCGCATGCCCTCTGTAAGTTTTTTGCGTGCCAATTTCAATCCACCCTCCTTCTTTGCGTGAGGAGCGGTTGCCCCTCCAAGATATGCTTTGACAAGCCTACCCCGGAGGTGATATAATCCGATTGTCAGGGCGGATTGCCACCTCTGTGGTAAGCTGTTCTATATAAACGCTTCGGCACTCCCACGCCGGGGCGTTTTTTATTTTATGCACTGTGGGCAAGCTCGATAACCCGCAGTAATTGCGCTGTTTTCATCTTCAAAATAATATACTTCATCTATATTATTTTGAATCGTGACGCACGAATATTGATGGTAGCAAACACTTTCGGGAACAACAAACACGCTGCCGTAAGGGGAGGTGCCATTGTATAGATCACCTCCCGCAATGCTGGGACTAATTGTATTTTTTTTGATTTTCTTCAATGTATCTTATCGCGGATGGTTCGTGACACTGAGAGCATGGAGCATAACCCAGTCTTTCTGCTCCGGAAACAGATACTATGTAAATCGCATTGCTTCTGCTTAACGATCCGCATCCTGGTTCGTGATATCTATCTCCGGTTTCAGTAATGCATGCTACATGCCATTTAGCGTAAAGAGTAGGAGTTGCGCTTCTATCGTTTGCGGGGATTGGTTCATAAACCACATTTTTCATTTCGGTTTTTAAATCCAAAATTTCTGCGTTATGCTGTTGACTTTGTACGATTAGAGCAATGCAAAGCCCAACAGATAAAAGTAAAAAAGCGATGCATAAAATTTTATAATTGATTTTTGCGGGAATATAACGAACTCTTTTCCCACAGTTCGGGCATTTTGTGTCATTTGGCCCGCACTCTGTACCGCAGTTTTTACAGAACAATTTTTTGACAGGCTTTTGCTGCTCCGGTTCAAACGTGGAAGTTATACAGGCTTGTGCGTTTTCGATTTGAGGTTGTTCCTGATCGGCTTGTGCAGCTTCCGAGGGTTCATTCAATACAGAATCGTCTGCTGTATCTTCCTGTTCGTTATGTGCTTCATCCCAAATTTCCGACGATTCGGATGCTGGTAGCGCAGAAACGCCGCCTCTAATTGGAAATGCAAGCCTTAGTTTCACGGATTTATTAAAATAAATTGCCCATGCAATAGGCACCAAAATTGAGCCAAGGGCTTGATATCCAACGTTAGGACCCAGAGTAAAAGAAGTAAATACCATATAAAAAATACGGATGCAAATGAAAGCATATAAAACATATAGAAAACGCCATTTACGATTTAAGATGTCAATTAAAATCCATGTCCCAGTTATCAAAACAGCAATGTATATGCTAAGGTCAACCCATAGAAACCAGTTGACAGTGTTTCCTGTAAATAAAACGGATGCGTCAAATGTGCTTATCAAGTCTGAAAGCCCAGAAAAAAGACCGATGGCAAGCGTGATGCAATAAATTTTAGTAAGAACAGGAAGCGTAGTTTCATTCAATCTAGGTCTTTCCATAACAGTTCCTCCATTAAAATTCATACCCGATGCAAACCATTCACAACAACGCTGTCATCCAGAGAGATGTGCGGTATTTTTATTTTTCTCTGCTTTTTCGTCCTCTTACCATTTCGACAAACCGAAGTATATCTTGCGCACTGGTCTCTGTTAATGGCCCATCACACGAAAAAGCGATGCCTTGCAATTTTTGTAAGGTTTCTGGTGTGATTGGGTCATTTTCTATTTCACGGGCACGTTTACGTTCGGCTAATTCTTGTGCAAAATTTACGTTGCATGCCTGTGTGTAATAGTCAAGCATTTCCTGTACATATTCCTCACGCACACTGAGCTGTTCCGCAAGCTGCCAAACCTCTGTGTAGCCTTCTTCCATCAAGGACAGTAGCTTTTCAACAGAATAATATTTTTTAAAGCCGTAGCGAACCGCGATGTTTTCCTGATGTTCTCGCACCGTGTACGGACTGTCCAACTGATAAAAGGTGTTCGTGGCAAAGTGGCCCTCTTCGTGAATGAGGATTTCACGCTCGTGTTCAGTGCTTTCTACTTTTTGGGGGTCAATGCAAAGATAGCCGGATGGCTCTGCAACTGCGACAACTTCTTTTGTGGAACAATGAAAGACTTCTATTCCTTGTTGATCTAAATTGTCGTACAATTCGTCAAGAGGAACCGTGGCATTCATTTTCTCATTCTTCTCCTTTTTCGCGTTTTCTGCGTTTTTCTCCGCTATCATTTCCATAATCATTGTTATATCGTCAATCTCAGCTTGGCTAAACTCTTCTTTTACCTTGCCGTATGCAGCGAAAAGTTGGCCGGCGAGGGGATCGTTTTTTATAAGCTCGTCGACTTCTTGGTCGGCGGGCTTTTCTTTGTTGCCTAAAAGATAATCCACAGATACATTAAAATATCCAGCAATCTTAGAAAGAGTATCAGCTGACAAAGATTGTTTTCTCCCCATTTTCAAATCTGTTAATGACCCACGGCTCGCGCCACTTTCTTTGCACAGTGTAGTAATTGTAATTCCTTTTTTTACACATAGTGTTTCTATAGTGTTGTACAAATCAGACATAATTTTAGCTCCCATCATGTTAAAAACGCCAAAATTACGCGAACGCTTAAAATATGCTTGAAAATTACGCGAAAGCATAATATAATAAGCATAGGACGCGAAAGCGTAATATGTAAGTGATGACAACCTTAATATATTACACTTGTGCGTAAAAGTCAAGCATGAAAGGGGGTGTTTATTTGGCAAAGAAAGAACTTTGTCATTTTGGCGAACGGATTGAACACCGCATTGTGGATATTCGCCAAACTGATAAATGGCTTATTGACGAGGTTCGAACTGATACAGGAAAGTTTTTTGACCGTTCGTATTTGCACAAAATCAAGACGGGGGAACTTTCTACTCCTGGAATTGTCGCCAGCATCTGCAAAATTTTGGAAATCCCAGCACCAACAGAATAACACATTATATGTCCCATAAACCGGACGAAAAGAAGAGGTGAAAGAGATGATAATGAATGTAAAATTCGACAATGAAGAAATCATGAATTTGCTTCAACAGGCAAAAGAACAGATTGACGCATTGCGAACGACAACGATGCGGTTAAACGCGGTACTTGGCATAGCTGTAGAAAAAGAGCCGCCGGACGAGACCAGCGGCAGCAAATGATCTATTTTGCAATTGCGGAAAGGGCTTCTGATAAGGATACGGCCAATTCATTTATAACTGGCGGAACAGGAGGTGAAAGAGATGGATACTGAAAAAATCAATCGCCTAACCGACGCGCTGCTCGCGTTTGTAGAGCGGGCATCAAAAGAGGCGGCCAGCGAAACAGAAGTGGAAGTTCTGCCGCAAGTCGCCTCTATGCTGGTTGAGATTATCAAACTGATTGTTTAAGAAGGTAAATATGTCAGCACTTGTAATTTTTGCACTATGTCTTTTTATACCGATGCTTTTGATAGTGTTTGTATTCTGGTTTTTTATGATGGATGGATGGCGAGACTGTTTGGATTTTTGGGATGAAATTAAAGAACGCAGGAGGCGTTAATCAAACTTATGTTTCCGTTAGTGCTCAAAGAGCTGAAAGAGAGATGAACACTACGTTTTACATCGCTTTACTCACAGGGGCAATCCTCGGCGGGATTATTGGCGCAGGAATGGAGCGCAGAACGAACAAAATCTTGAAAGATTCTGGCGAACATCGATGCATATGACGGGACCGGGAAAGGCCAGAGGGTGGTTAAATGATGCAGGAAAAAGAGTGTACGGACATCTGGCGCAAGTACCAGGCGGGCAAGGACCATCACAACAAAGCGAACATGTACACGCTGACGGAAAAATGCCACCGCTTTTACGAGGGCGACCAGTGGCACGGGCTGCAGTCCGGAGATGAGGAATTACCGGTGCTGAACTTTATCAAGCCCATCTGCCGGTACAAAATTGCCATGGTAGCGATTTTTCCTATGCGCATCTGATCTATTCCAAGTTCACTTACTCCAACGACGACACGCCCCGCACGCTGGGGGACAAAATCCGGTTGAAAAAAGTGGACAAGGCGGGGTTCAAGGTGGAAAACGGCGTGCTGAACGAGCCGTTCGGGCTGGACAGCATCGGCATTGAATTTGTGGAGACCGGGTATTACCGGGCCTGAGAAAAGGAGGAGCTTATGGCGTTTCGAAAAATTACAGAAGGGGATATGCTGGGCAAGGGGAACGTGGGGCGGCCGGACACGCCCGGCGTTTCCACCGCCGAGATGCAGCGCATTATGGACGAGCTGCCGCGGGAGGTGCTTGCGCCCGCGTTCAACGAGCTTGCCGGCCAGCTGGAGGCCGAAACGGCGGCCGCCGACATCGGCGCCGCGGCGCCCGAGGGGGTGACGGCCGCGCCGGCGGGAAAGCTGCAGGCGGTGCTGAACGGACTGCGGGACCTTGTAAAAGCGCACACGGACCGCGCGGACAACCCCCACGGGGTGACGGCGGCGCAGGCGGGGGCCTATTCCAAGGCTGAGACGGACGCGGCCATCAGCGCGAAGGTGGTGGAGCTGGGCGCGGGCGACATGGCGAAAAGCATCTATGACCCCGGAAACGAGCAGCAGCCGCTTTTGCCGCGCAACGGGGACGGCTCCAACGTAACGGCGTCTTTTACCGAGGCGGAGCAGGATGCGGATATCCAGACGGGGGAAGAGCTGACCGTGCTGTTCGGGAAGATCAAGAAGCGGTTTTCCGTAGTGAATAAGCTGGTGAACGGTGCGGTGTATCCGAACCTGCTGGACAACAGCGATTATAAAATTGCTCAGGCTGGGTACAACGGCGCTCACGGCAACACAGCATACTTGTGCGACCGATGGAGTAAATACATTGTTACGGGCAGCATGACAGATGATGGGATGCTGCTCACGCCGTCAGGGGCCGGCGCATGGATTATACAGTACAAGTTGTTAACGGATACAGGACTGTCGGAGGGCGACACGGTGACCTTGACTGTCAGGGTTAACGGTACAGTATACAGTGGGTCTGCAACCTTGCAAATCAAATCTGCGGCGGTAGACGCGGACAGTATGGTTGATACGGATGATATTCGCGCTGCTGCATTCATCCCGGCAGGGAATACAGACCAAATCGCGGTGTATATCGTCATAAAGCAGACTTGCACGCTTACATGGACGAAGCTGGAAAAAGGCAGCGTGGCAACGCCGTATGTGCCGAAGGGATACGGGGCGGAGCTGGCGGAGTGCATGAGATACTATCAAAAATCGGAAGATGATCTCTACGCGGTGCCGTATGGCGGGAAATCATATATTGTGCATGAGTTCGGCGTTCCGATGCGGGTAGCACCTACCGTAACGCTTGGATACTCGCCCGAGAGCCGCGAAGACCAGACTGCATCTATTTATGGATTCACAGTCAAGTTTTCAGGGTCAAGCGGTTTACTCGATAGCTGGACAGCTTCAGCCGACCTGTAATATAAAGGAGCATCAACATGGAAGAACAATATACAGTATACATCCGCACGGATGCGGCCGGGCGCATCGTGGAGATAAACAGCAGCGCGTTTCTGGCCGACACGGCGGGTTGGACGGCTATTGATGAAGGGTATGGCGACAAGTACCACCACGCGCAAGGCAATTACTTTGCATTGCCGCTGTACGGGCCGGATGGCTGCGCGAACTACAAGCTGGCAAACGGTACGCCCGCCCTACGCACAGAGGCGGAGAAGACGGCAGAGATCGCTGCGCGGCCTGCGCCGGAGCCGACACAGCTTGACCGTGTGGAGGCGCAGATTGCCTACACTGCCATGATAACGGACACGATGCTGGAGGGTTAAGCATGTACGACAACATTAAAAAGTGGTACGACATGGGCCTGTGGAGCGCCGCGCAGGTGCGGCAGGCCGTCCTTAAAGGCGTTATTTCCGAAGCGCAGTACAAAGAAATTGTTGGGGAGGCGGAAAGCGCATGATGATTTTTAAGGGGCGCAACCGTGTAACCTCCGGCTTTCGGCTGTCGGCGCGCCCGAACCACAACGGCATCGACATCGTGGGGGACGATGATAAAACAGTGCACGCCGTCGCGGGCGGCACGGTGGGGTTTGCGGGCATTGTGCCCAAAAGCGCGGGCGGCCTGACGTGGCAGTGGGGCTATTATGTGCGCATCGACGGCAATGACGGACGCAAGTATTACTACTGCCATTTGGCAGCCGGCAGTTTGCTGGTGCGCGTGGGCCAGCGCGTGCAGGCGGGAACGGCGCTTGGCACGATGGGAAACACTGGGTACAGCTTCGGCGCGCACACGCATTTTGAAGTGCGCAACGCCTATGGCACACCGATAGACCCGGCAGGCTATGCAGGCGTGCGGAACGCGGTTGGCACTTATACGGATACAACGGACAAGGAGGACGACATGAAATTTTTGAAGGTGACAAGCGGCAAATGCGAGGTGTTCACCGCGCCCAATGTGAATGCGGTGGACAAGCACTATAACGGCGGAAAGCTGACCGAGGGCGTGTGCTACCCGGTGCAGGCCGAGGTGGGCAGCTCCGGCGGGTACAGCTGGGTTCGCATCTTCGTGGCGGGAGTGCAGCGTTACGCCGTGGTGCTGGCCGACCGCTGCCAGCTTGTGACGCTTTCCCCGGGCGACGCGTTCACGGCCTGCGTGGCGCAGGGAGGAGATACGGCGGAGCTGGAAAAGCAGCTTGAGGTAGCAAACGCACGAGCGGATGAAGCAAACAAGCGCCTTGCGAATATCAAGGCATACGTCGCGGGGGTATAGGCCAGTGTGGGATCATATTCAAAAGTATTGGCTTACTTATGCGATGGGGATTGTTGCGGGCGGGCTTGGGGCGCTCTGGAAATGGGTGCGGGGGAAGTTTCGCACGTTGGATGCCATGAAAGATGCAAACCTGGCACTGCTGCACGACAGGCTGTACCAGGGCTGCAAACACTATATCGCACAGGGCCACATCGACGTGGATAGCCTGAAAAACATCGAATACCTGTACCGCGCCTACCATGCGCTGGGCGGTAACGGGACAGGCACTGAATTATATAACCGGGTGCAAAAGCTACCCATCAAGGAGGACTGATTTTATGGATATTTCTGTATTTGGGCTGGGCACCGTCGCAGCCATCACCGTGCTGTGCTATCTCGCCGGTACGGGCGTGAAAACCACGCCGCTGGACAACAAGTACATACCGGTCATCTGCGGCGGCACTGGCCTTGTGCTGGGCCTTGTAGCCCTGTATGCGGGCATGCCGGAGTTCCCGGCGGCGGACCCAATCACGGCGGCAGCTGTGGGCGCGGTGTCCGGCCTTGCGGCCACAGGCATCAATCAGGCCGTGAAGCAGCTAGGGAAAACCGAATAGAAAAAGGACACAGGCCCGCCCAGCGTGATGCGGGCGGGCCGTTCTTGAAAGGAGCTTGATTTTATATGTATGCACAGGGTGCAGGTACGGGCGGAACGCCGAATGCAGAAAACGGGAAAAAATATAAAACCATTACGGTTCCGGGCACAATGGGAATGGGTGGCAGGCCAATTGTAAGTCAGGTGGGGAACAATCCAAACTGGCAAGCTATGACGCAAAAACCAAGCAAGCCTTCTGATTGGCAATACATAGGGTACAAAAAAACAGATTCGGATTTTGGCAGCGACTCTGGTAGCGGAAGTGGTTCCTCATCTTCTGCGGCAAATTATTACGCCGCTATGCTTGCCCAGGTGCAGGCGGCACAGGATGCGGCGGCACGGCGTGCGGAAGAATTGGCGCGGCAAAAGCAGGAGGCCGCACAAGCTGCCTATGACAAAAACATGGGATACCTGAACGAGGCATATGCAAACCGCAGCAATTTGCTTCAGCAGAACTACAACGATGCTTTGGCACAGCTGCAGGCCAGTTATGACAGCGGTGCGCGCGGGGTGAACCAGAACGCCGACAGCGCCCAGCAGCAGGCGTATATCAACTATATGATGAGCAAGCGTGACCTTCCCCAGGCGCTGGTGGCGCAGGGACTGACGGGGGGCATGTCGGAAAGCGCGCTGGCGGGCATGTACAATTCATACGGAAACAACCGAAACACGATTGACCGTGGCCGGAACGACAGTTTGGCAACGCTGCTGGACACCTTGAACAGCAATAAATCCACCGCGCTGCAAAACTATAACAACCAGCTTTCTGCGGATGACCAGCAGAAGATGGCGTATCAATTGCAGTTGGAGCAGGCGCTTGCAAACCAAAGTGCGGAAATTCTGCAAAATAAATATGACACATTGCAAAATTTGGACAATACCTACACGCAGCAGATGCTTGCTTTACAGCAGGCACAGGCCGAGGCCGCAGCAAAGGCGGCAAGCCGCAGCTATTCGTCCGGTGGCGGGAATAGCAGTGTAAGCACGTCGCAAGGCGATATTTCTAACAGTGGTCGGGCGTGGATGTACAAAATGGACCAAAACAGAAAGAATAACAAGTTTACACAGCAGATGTCAGAAGAAGATCAAAAAGCCGAGATCCAATATGCGATTTCTTCTGCGTATCAGCAGGGCATGCTTTCCCGTGCCGATGCGGAACGGATCGCGGCGATATACGGCCTTTAAATAAGGAGTAGTAATATGGCTAAAAGAAACCCGCAATACGATTGGTTGGACGCGCCACTGAAAAATACATGGGAACTTGAGAATACAGCCAAGAAAAAGTTGTACGATGCTAATATTTTTCAACAGCTCTATCCAAATCCAGCTTCAACTGCCGCACCGCAGAAGCCGAAAACCGGTGGCCTGGACACTGGAAGCGGTTGGAAAGGTTTTGGGGTGAATAATCCGGATAAAACGGATTGGAAAGAAAACGCTCCGGCAAATCTTGTGGAACTTACCACCGCGCAGCCGTCTCAACCGCAACCCATAACGCATCAAGCATCACAAACAGCCCCTGTGGATTTGAGCAAAATGACCGAGGCTGAAAAAATTGCTTACGCAAACGATTTGCTTACGCAGCTCAATTGGCAAGCTACGCCGGACGTACAGCAAAAAAATGCGTCCGTGCAAGGTGCCGGTGGAAGTTTTTCAAGAACGGGTGCGGGACGCAACGACGCCCGTTTGCTTGGTGAAAAATCACCATCGGCAAGTCTTTTAGACAAAGCAGGAGAGTTTGCTACAAAAACACTTTATGATCTTTCGGAAGGTGTGGCAAACGTTCTGGATTTTTTGACTGACCCGCAAAAAGTAAACAATCTTCTGTACAGCGATTTTGTGAAAGATAATGTAATGGCAGGGCTTTCCGGATTTAACCGCAGCGTCGCACAAACGGCCGATTTTATTCTTCCTGACGTTATTACAGTCAAGCCGGTACAGGATGTGTTGAATTTTTATAAAAATGACGGTTCTGGCTACGAGGCACGTGCCGCTGCGACCAATCAGAAGCTTGAGATGGAGACCCCAGGCTCACTGTTCCAATCTGCGGTTCAAGCATTGCCCAATGCTGTGCTTACATTGATGAGCGGCGGCGCGAGTGACGCTGCGCAGCTTGGCGGAGCATCTGGTTCCACGGTATCGAACGTGATACAGGAAGCAATGAAAAACCCTTCATTCTGGTCAAGCTTTATGCGGACGGCAGGGGCATCCTATGAAGATGCAAAAGCATCAGGCGCAAACGAACTTGCCGCTACGGTATACGGCATTACAAACGGCCTGGTCTCTTCCGGCATTGAGGTAGGCGGCGGTGTCGATGGCATGATGGACAAGAACGGCATTGGCGGCGTTCTGCAAACTATGTATGAGGAAGGCAGCGAGGAAGTAAAGCAAAACGTGATTGCAAATCTGCTGGCGAAGATTCTGTACAATCAGGATGCAGAGTATTTTTCCATGACAGACGAAAACGCCGTGTTTAACCCGGAACGGGAAATAAAGGCTTTCGGCGGCGGTGCGGCCATAGGCGGGCTGTTCGGCGGCGGAAACATGATACTTAATAGCACGCGTCCGACCTATGATATTTCACAGATATATCAGTACAATGCTGATAGCGAAACGGGAAACGCCGCACAGCCGATTGCAACAGGCACAGAAGCGTCCGTTCCGTCCATGGCAGACATGTTTCCTTTGGGCAACAAAACGCCCGTACAGAGCGAAACAGACGCGCTGGTGAATGCGTTCTACAATAATACACTTACCAATGCACAGATCGAGACTTTGAAGCCCGGCGGCAAAAACAGAGCGGCCTTTGAAGCTGCGACCGGATTGACCTTGCCCGAGACGGCAAGCAAGACACGGGCGTTGCTGAAACTTGGCGCAGAAGAAAGCATTGACGGTACTTTGAAAACAGAATATAATGGGGTTAATAGAGGTGTACAAAATGGAACAGCAAATCCAGCAAGCGCTTCAGTTGCTTCAGGAGAAGGGATACCGCTTGAGCGGCAGGGATTTGGAAGTGATTCCAATGTTGCTTCGGGAAGGCAGTACACTGGAGGAAATCGAGGAACAGTATCTGTTCTAAATAATAACGTTAATGGAGGTGTCCAGAATGAGCCAACAGGAGCAGAAAGAGTTTCAGGAGTATTTGAAAACACTATGCCCGTGGGACCGGGAATGGGCTCTGGACATGGCCAGCCGGGGGAACTCGCTGGAGGAAATCAAGTACTATATCGAGTTCTAAACAACGACCGAACAACTTCTGACGCACTGACGCGCGTTGGCAGCGCGTATACAGATTTGCATGATACGACCGCACAACCGCAGGTGTTTACTGCGGCGCTTGATGATGCCATAAAAGCAAATAAACACGGCCTCATGGTCAGCTCCAAAACCCCGCAGGAATTGGCTGACAGTGGGGCCGTTACCTTTATGACGAACGACGGGCTTGCGGGGGCGGCTGTGACTGCCGACGGCGATATAGAGGCTGTTTTTAAAAATCCAGCAAGCCAGATAAAAAGGGCTAGCGCTCCGCTGATGTTGAATGCAATCGAAAATGGCGGAAGAAAACTGGATTGCTATGGCATTGATTTGGTACAGAATTACAATAAATTTGGTTTTGAACCCGTGGCACGTGTTGCATGGAATCCCGAATATGCGCCGGATGGCTGGACATACGGCCCGAAGGACGTATATGTAATGAAGCTTGCTGATGGTTTGGATGCGGACGGCGTAAAGGCACGACTTGGTTTTTCTGAATCGGACGGCGGATTCCACAAATGGACGCAACCCGAGCTTGACGCATTGCCTGAGATGGACTATGATGCGGCGCTGGCCTACCGTGACAGCCTGTTGGAACAGGGTGCAAAACCTGTGGCAAACCGGAGGGCAGATGTTGACACAGGAGTGATATCAGCGGATAATAAACGCAATGGAGGTGTTTTGAATGGACAACAAGAAGATGGGCGACAAGGAGGACGTTTTGGCCTCGCTGGTGCCTTATCTTACGACGGAGCAGCTGAAACAGCCGGTAGAACTGTCGCCGGAGAAGGAAGCGAGAGTTCGAAAACTCATCGAAGGCTGGATGAGACAGCAAAGGCACTATTCGAAGACAGGAGAAATGCTGACATTGCAAGAATTAGAAGAATTGGAGAGGCAGAAATAAAAACGATACCTGCAGTGCAGGCAGAGTACACGCAGGGGACAAAGGATGCGCTGCAGTTTTTCTCTGAATATGGGATAATACCTGAAGTTATTCAAGGCCCCGGCATTTTAAAAGTGAACGGCACGTATGCGTTTATGAACGGGGATGCGCAAACGCTGCGCGATGGTACGGTGCTGCTAAGAAACGACGCGTCCCTCCCGGCGCGTGAAATTGCAGCCCATGAGGCCATGCACCATATGCAACGCGTAAAGAAAAAACTTTACGAGCCTGCGCTGGAGGCAATGCAGGAAAGCGGGATAAACCCTATCGGTCAAAATGGGGAAATCAACCCTTTGCTGAAGAGCTATTTAAATGTTTACACCGCAGAGTACGACGGTGATCTGCCTCTTGAAAATTTGACAACGCTGTATCGCGAATTGTCCGCACAGCTTGCAGGAAGATTGCAAAATGACCCGCATGAGGCGCAGGAAGTATTTGGAGATTTGTTTTTTGATTATACCGGCGTAGCGGAAGCGATAAATTCCAGCTTGTCAGCATTAAAAGCTGATGCGCAGAGTGCGCAGAGACAATTGGGAACCTCCCTCTCTGAGACGGTTTCAGCGAAACCATTGGCGGAACGCACATCTGAGTTGTATGGACAAAATACAGTAGGCGCGGCGGAACGCAACGAGCATAGCTTTAGCGCGCTTCAAAACACTTACGGTACGATTAAACCGGGCGAAAATCCCGCCCGTGTAGTTGACGTGCCCAAGGGTACAAACGGCAAAGATAAAGTGCGCCAATTCACTCGAACTGCCATGGAGGCAAAAGCTACACCGGATGAACTTATTCCACTTTTCGAACAAAATGTGGAAGATGGGTTGTTTTCCTACAATGTCAAAAAGGATAAACCGGCTTTGGATGCTGCGGTTCGAACAATCACGGACAAAGGTTGGGCTGGTGCACTTGCACAATGGCGTGATGTTGTAGAAGGGCGAACTCCTGCCGGAAAAGGAAACATCACATTGGGCCAGTTGCTTTATGCGGAAGCCGCCAAAGCGGGGGATACGGAACTCGCCATGCAGCTTGCAGCGGAGGTAGCGGCGGAGGGCACTCGCGCGGGGCAGACGGTCCAAGCGCTGCGGCTGTTGAAAAAAATGACGCCAGAAGGTCAATTGTATTATGTCAACCGTGTTGTAGACAATTTGAACAGAGATATCAAAGCTGGCAACAGAACAGGGATTGGAGTAAATTGGAAAACCAAAAGGGCAATACAAAGCGGTGAGAAAACTGTCGAAATCCCAAATTATCTTGCAGAACAGTTATTGAATGCCAAAACTGAATCGGAGATTACGGACGCTTCTACGGCAATTATGAAAAATGTAGCCGATCAGCTTCCAGCGGATTGGGCCACAAAATGGAACTCTTGGCGGTATCTTGCAATGTTGGGAAACGTCCGAACGCATATCCGAAATATTGCGGGCAATGCGATTTTCTGGCCTGCCCGTCAAATCAAAAATATGACAGGTTCATGGCTGGAACAATTGTTTGTTCGGGAACCCGCAAAGAGAACAAAGGCTATCCTAAATCCATTTAATGACGCGGACAAGTCCAGAATGAGTTTTGCTAAGAATGATTTTGACCAAAGCATGAAAACGGTCGTACAGGGTACAGGGAAACTAAATCCGGAAAGCGTTATCCGGCAAAATCAGACTGTATTTACATCAAAAGCGATGAAGCCTATCGAGACGCTTCGAAAAGCGAACAGTGCTGCACTTGAATGGGAAGATACAGTTTTTTCAAAAAATGCTTATGTGGACAGTATGGCCGGGTTTATGAAAGCACGTGGATTGACGGAAGCCGACATGACCGGACGTACATTGGAGCAGGCAAGAACGTATGCAATCAATCAGGCGCAAAAAGCAACATATCGGGATGCAAGCGCATTGGCAAAAAAAATCAGCGATTTAGCAAATACAAACGCAGCAACACGTCTTGTTGTTGGCGGCACAATGCCATTTACAACTACGCCAATCAATATTGCAAAGCGTGGCATTGAGTACAGTCCCGCTGGAATAGCGAAAGCTATAACCTATGACCTGTATCAACTTCAAAAAGGAAATATGACAGCGACGGACGTCGTAGAAGATTTAGCATCCGGGCTTACAGGCACTGGAATTGTGGCGCTTGGAGCTGCGCTTGCATCTATGGGATTTTTAACAGGAGGAGGAGAAGATAACAAAAAAGAGGAGCAGTTTAAGGACATGCAGGGCGTTCAAAATTACGCTTTGCAAATAGGGGATAGCTCATATACAATTGATTGGCTTGCGCCTATCTCGCTGCCTTTATTTGTTGGAGTGGAAACCTGGAATGCTTTTCAAGAGGATGGTGAATTTTCTCTTGCGCGGGTGCTTGACACCATGACAAGCATTACAGAACCGATGATGAACCTGACACTGCTTCAAGGCATCAATAGCGCGATTAAAACCGCAGGATACAGCGACAATCCGGTTCCGGATATAATGCTTAATGCCGCTGTTGGGTACGCAGGACAAGCGGTACCGACTTTAGCTGGGCAGATAGCCCGGTCGATAGATGACACGCGCCGCGCGACTTTTACACAAACGGGTGCTCCGTTGGCGCAGCAGGACAAGTCGCTTCAAAAAATCAAAAACAAAATTCCGTTCCTGTCTCAAACCAGTCAGCCGTATGTTGACCAGTGGGGACGTACACAAGAGAATACAGGAGGAAGCTTTGCAGGACGCTTAGCATACAATATGCTTTCTCCTGGTTATTACTCCAAAAATAAACCTACACAGGTGGATAATTGGCTTCAGCAGCTTTATGACAGGACAGGCGAAAGCTCGGTTTTGCCCTCATATGCACAAAAAAATTTCACTAAAGACGGTATCAAACATAACTTGACGGCAGAACAATATACTGCTTACGCAAAGGAGCGTGGCCAGACAGCGTATGACATCCTTGAGGTGCTTGTGCCGGGCTATAAGGATTTGACAGATCAGCAGGCGGTGCATGCAACGGAAAAAGCGTATACGGTTGCAACAGAATTTGCAAAGCAGGAAGCCCTTGGCATTGAACCCAGCAAAGAAGTGCAAAACAATATTGAACGCGCCGAGAAATGGGGCGACGGTGATTGGATGGCTGGCATTGCGGATATCTTGAAAGCGAATGCGCTTACTTACAATGTTAAGGGTGATAAAATTCCCGGTACGGACAGGACTATAAGCGGCAGCGCGAAGAAAAATAAAATTGCCGCCCTCGTAGATGCCGGATACAGCCAGTATCAGGCGATGCAGTTGTATGACCTGTTAAACGGATGAACAAAGCCCCCGGTTCAGGATCTCTCCTGGCCGGGGGCGCTTTCATTTTACTTCAAACACATCGGGTATAATTTGTTTTGCCGCGCTATATGTGATATCGTTCAGCATTGGATAGCAATACTCAATTATCTTTCCGGTATTAGCCTTATCAAACATTTTTCGCGCTGTTTCTTCAGCGTAAGACAGCACTATATAATAAGGTATATTATAGAAATCCTTTGCAACAATCGTCTATTTCCCTGTACTCATAATTTTGCCCTCTTAAATCTACATTTTAGTCCACAGTTAGTCCACAATAAAGTGCAAAAACATGAAAAAGCGAGAAAAGAACGGAAATGCTCATGATACGAAAAAACCGCATTGTCAAGCCGTTTTCGGCTCTACAATGCGGTTTTCCGAATGGTCGGAGTATTGAGATTTGAACTCAAGGCCTCTGCGTCCCGAACGCAGCGCGCTACCAACTGCGCTATACCCCGAAAGAAAACGGCAGCAGATGCTGCCGTTTGGTTGCGGAAGAAGGATTCGAACCCTCACAATGCGAGTCAGAGTCGCAGGTGCTACCATTACACAATTCCGCATTGCATTCACGGCGTATCGCCGAAGTGCTTTATTATTATACGAAGAAATTCGCCCGATGTCAACACCTTTTTTTAAGAAAATCCACACGAAATAAAATCCCCTTGCGCAAGATTTGCCGTGTACCCGGCTTTGGGCGCGTGGTATAATAACCTCAAGCCCGCCGCTTGCGCGGCCGCGCGCTCTTCGTGCGCTGATGCGCTTTCGCGCACGGGCTTGAGAACATTGAACCATGCAAAACCGCAGCAAATGCGGTTTTGTTGGGGCCGCTTCGCGGCGTCATGGTATACTGAAAAAACAGCAAAGGCGCCTGCGCGCAGGCGCCTGAACGGGATTGGGGCATCGGTATATGGACCTGTGGGCCAGCTTTTCCAACAGCGGGGTCTATCTGGCTGTGTTGGCGGGAGGATATTTGTTAAAAAGAGCGGGGCTGTTCCGCGTGCAGGACGCGCGGTTCCTCTCTGCGGTCATTATGAACATCACGCTGCCGGCCGCTATCGTCAAGGGCTTTGCAGGCGTGGAGCTGAGCGGCGTGCTGTTGCTCACGTTCGTGTTTTCCTTTTTGGTGAGCCTGACGCTGGTTTGCACGGGTGCGGTGCTTTCCCGCGGGCGTCCGGCAGTGGAACGGGGAACGACGATCCTGAACACCAACACATTCAACTGCGGAAATTTTGCCATCCCGTTTTTATCGGGCGTGGTGAGCTCGGAATCCTTTGCCGCTATGTGCATGTTTGACGTGGGCGCTGCGATTTTTACGTATGGGCCCAACGCGGCCGTGGCCCAGCGCGCCATGGGCGGCGGGAAGGGCAGGGGCGCGGGGCTCGGTTCAGTGTTGAAAAAGCTTTTCACCACGCCCACTTTTCTTGTGTATGTGGCGATGGTCGCCCTGAGCCTGCTGCACTGGGAGCTGCCGGGTTTTGCGATGAACGTGGCCGTGATGGCGGGCAATGCAAACTCCTTTCTTGCCATGCTGTGCATCGGCATTCTGTTTGAGGTGCGGTTCCCGCGGGAAGGCCGCGACACGGTGGCCCGGGTCCTGGCCGGGCGGTACACGGTGTGCGCACTGGCGGCTGTGGTTTTGTGGCTTTGGCTGCCGGTTCCGCGGGAAGTGGCACGCACGCTGGTGGTGATGCTGTTTGCGCCGGTGGCGAGCTGCGCCCCGATGATCACCATTGAAAACGGCTGCGACGGCACGGTGGCTGCCGTCATCAATTCCATCAGCATGGTGCTGAGCATCACCATCATGACGCTGCTGCTGGCGGTGCTGCCGGTTTGACAACCGGGTGGGAAAATCCTATACTGAAAACAGAAACAAAATCGGCAGGGGCGCCGCATGGATGCGCCTTTGGAAGGGGAAGATAAAAATGCTGTGGGCAATTCTTTCAACGCTGCTCGTCGGCGCGGTGGCCGGCTGGCTGGCAAGCAAAATAATGGGCGGCGGCGGGAGCCTTGTGCGGAACATCGCCGTCGGCGTCATCGGTTCGTGTGTGGGCGGGCTGCTGTTCGGCCTGCTGGGCTTTTCGGCGCACAGCCTGTTTGCGAACATCATTGTTTCGGTGGTGGGGGCGTGCGTGTTCCTGTTCGTGGCGCGCAGGCTGACAAAATAACGCGCCGCCCGGCGGCGGGCGTGAACGGTTGAGAGAAAGAAGGTTTTTCGATGAAAAAACGTGTGGGTATCCTTACCTCCGGCGGGGACTGTCCCGGCCTGAACGCCACCATCCGCGGCGCGGCCAAGGCGCTGTACCAGCGTTTCGGCGATGAGGTGGAGATCGTCGGCATTCAGAACGGCTACGACGGCCTCATCAAGGGCGAATGGCGCGAAATGCAGCAGTATGAATTTTCCGGCATTTTGACGGTGGGCGGCACGATCCTTGGCACCAAGCGCACGCCGTTTAAAATGATGACCGTCGTGGAGGACGACAAGGTCGACAAAGTTGCCGCCATGAAAAAAACGTATAAGGATGCGAAGCTGGACTGCCTTCTGTGCCTGGGCGGAAACGGCACGCATAAAACGGCCAACCTGCTCAGCGAGGAGGGCCTGAACATCATCGGCCTGCCCAAGACCATCGACAACGATATTTACGGCACCGACGTGACCTTCGGCTTCCACACGGCTGTGGATATTGCCACGGAAGTCATCGACCGCATCCATACAACGGCCTCCAGCCACCGCCGCTGCATGGTCATCGAGATCATGGGCAACAAAGCGGGATGGCTGACGCTGTATTCCGGCATCGCCGGCGGCGCGGATATCATCCTCATCCCCGAGCTGCCTTACAATATCGAGAATGTTTGCGCCGCCATCCAGAAGCGCAGCGAGCAGGGCAAGACGTTTTCCATCCTGGCTGTGGCGGAGGGCGTATACGATGTGGGCGAAGCGGCCATGAAGAAAAAGGAGCGGGCGGCGGCGCGGGCCGCTGCGGGCGAGCGCACGGCCACGAACCGCATTGCAAGGCAGATCGAGGAAGCGACGGGCTTTGAGACCCGGGTGTGCGTGCCCGGACACATGCAGCGCGGCGGCAGCCCTTCGGCATACGACCGTGTTCTGGCCACCGAGTTCGGCACCTATGCGGCAAAGCTGGTGGAGGCCGACCACTACGGCGTGGCCGTCGCCATGAAGAACAATATCGTGACGGAGAACGCGCTCAAGGACATTGCGGGCAAGACGAAGCTGGTGCCCGAGACCTGCGACATGCTCACGGTGGCGCGCCGCATGGGCGTGAGCCTCGGGTGAAAGGCGCCGCCCGTTGACAAACCGCGCAAAAGCGGCTATAATCCATCATAAGTAAATGCTGTGAAAAAGAGTGCGTTCCGCAGAACGGGCCGCTGTGCCGCGGGCACAGGCCGGGCCGGGACGTCCGTGAAAGAGAGCCGGGGCAGGTGGGAGCCGGTGCGGGCGGGCGGAGCGCTGTCGCTTTGGAGCAGGGGCGGGGAACAGCAGTAGCCGCTCTCGTTGGCCCGCGTTAAGGGCGTTCAAGTGGCTTGCCGCGCAGGCGGCGGGCAATTTGGGTGGTACCGCGGTATCTTGATGCCGTCCCATGCACATTTGTGTGGGGCGGCATTTTTGTTTGCATTCCGCCCCGAAAGGAGTACAAGGATGAAAGAACTGGAGAAAATTTACGACCCTTCGTCCGTGGAGGACAAGCATTACAAAAAATGGGTGGATGCAGGCTATTTCCACGCGGAGCGCGACCCGGACAAAAGGCCCTATACCATTGTGATGCCGCCGCCCAATATCACGGGGCAGCTGCACATGGGCCACGCCATGGACGAGACCTGGCAGGATATCCTCATCCGCTACAAGCGCATGCAGGGCTATGCCGCTCTGTGGGTGCCGGGCACGGACCATGCGTCCATTGCCACAGAGGCGAAGATCGTGGCGAAGATGAAGGAAGAGGGCCTCACGAAGCAGGACCTCGGCCGCGACAAGTTTTTGGAGCGCGCTTGGGACTGGAAAAAGCAGTACGGCGGGCGCATCGTGGAGCAGCTGAAAAAGCTGGGCTGTTCCTGCGACTGGCAGCGTGAGCGTTTCACCATGGACGAGGGCTGCAGCAAGGCTGTTTTGAAGGTTTTCAAAAAGCTGTACGACGACGGCCTCATCTACCGGGGGGAGCGCATCATCAACTGGTGCCCCCACTGCAAAACGTCCATCTCTGACGCGGAGGTGGAGTACGAGGAGCAGGACGGCTTTTTCTGGCATCTGAAATATCCGGTGGCGGGCGGTGATGAATTCGTGGAGCTTGCCACTACCCGCCCCGAGACCATGCTGGGAGATACGGCCATCGCCGTGCACCCGGACGACGAACGCTACACCCATCTGCACGGCAAAAAGGTTATTCTGCCGCTGGTGGGGAAGGAGATCCCCGTTGTCTGCGACACGTATGTGGACCGGGAATTCGGCACGGGCGTGGTGAAGATCACTCCCGCGCATGACCCCAACGACTTCGAGGTGGGCGTGCGCCACGGCCTGCCCGTCGTCAAGGTGCTGACGGACGACGCGCACATGACGCAGGACTGCGGAAAATATGCGGGCATGGACCGTTACGAGGCGCGCAAGGCCATTGTGGCAGACCTGGAAGCCGGCGGATATCTGGCTTCCATCGAGCCGCACAAGCACAATGTGGGCACCTGTTACCGCTGCGGCACCACCGTGGAGCCCATGGTGAGCAAGCAGTGGTTCGTGAAGATGGTGCCTCTGGCGGGCCCGGCCATCGAGGCCGTGCGCGACGGGCGTATCCGGTTCGTGCCCGAGCGTTTCGACAAGCCCTATTACAACTGGATGGAGAACACGCGCGACTGGTGCATCAGCCGCCAGCTCTGGTGGGGCCACCGCATCCCGGCCTATTACTGCGATGACTGCGGCGAGATCAGCGTTTCGGCCACGCCGCTCACCGTGTGCCCCAAGTGCGGCAAGCCCGTGCGCCAGGACGAGGACACGCTGGACACCTGGTTTTCCAGCGCCCTGTGGCCGTTCTCCACGCTGGGATGGCCGGAAGAGACCGAGGACCTTAAATATTTTTACCCAACCAATACGCTGGTCACGGGATATGACATCATCACGTTCTGGGTCAGCCGCATGATCTTCTCCGGGCTGACGTATACGGACAAAGCCCCTTTCGATACCGTGCTCATCCACGGCCTGGTGCGCGACGCGCAGGGCCGCAAGATGTCCAAATCTTTGGGCAACGGCATCGACCCGCTGGAGATCATCGACCAGTACGGCGCGGACGCGCTGCGCCTGACGCTGGTGGTGGGCTCCACGCCGGGCAACGACATGCGCTTCTCGGACGAAAAGGTAAAGGCCAGCCGCAACTTTGCCAACAAGCTGTGGAACGCCGCGCGCTTTGTGATGATGAACCTGCCGGAGGACTTCCGGCCCGGCCTGCCCGCCTCGCTGACGATGGCGGACAAATGGGTGCTTTCGCAGCTGAACACGCTGGTGAAGAACGTCACGGAAAACCTCGACAAGTTCGAACTGGGCCTTGCGGCGCAGAAAGTGCAGGACTTCATCTGGGACGTGTACTGCGACTGGTATATCGAGATTGCAAAGCTGCGCCTGAACAGCGAGGACGCGGCCGAGGCGGACAGCGCGCGCCAGATTTTGGTGAGCGTGCTGGTGCAGGCGCTGAAACTGCTTCACCCGTTCATGCCGTTCATCACAGAGGAAATTTACACGGCGCTGCCCGGCGCGTCCGAGACGCTGATGCTGGAAAAATGGCCCGGGTATGAACCGCAGATGGACTATGCGCAAGAAGAAGCGGGCTTTGAAAAGGTGATGGACCTCATCAAGGCCGTGCGCACGCTGCGCGCGGACATGGGCGTGCATCCGGCAAAACGGACGTCGCTCATCATCGAGACGGCGGACAAAACGCCTTTTGAGGACGGGGCTGCGTATCTTGCCAAATTCGCTTTTGCAAACGAGGTATCCTTTACGGAAAAATACACCGGCGACACCAAGGGTGTGGCGCAGGTGGTGACGCACGCGGCCCGCGCGTTTATCCCGATGATGGAGCTGATCGACCGGGAAAAGGAGCAGGCACGGCTGGCCAAGGAAAAGGCCCAGTGCGAGAAGGAAATCGCGTCTATGGCCGCGAAGCTGTCAAACGAGGGCTTTGTGAACAAGGCGCCCGCGCACATCGTCGAGGACATGCGTCAAAAGCACGCCGCGGCGGCGGAGAAGCTGGCGAAGATCGAGGAATCCATCCGAAACCTGGGCTGAGCTGCATTGGCTGTTTGGAGAGGGGAAAGAAAAATGAGCGGAGAGTTAACGATTCGCCCTGCCCACAGTGAGGATGCGGCCGCGATACTGGCGTATCTGCGGCAAATCGGCGCAGAAAGCGACAATCTGACGTTTGGCCCCGAGGGACTGCCCATCACGGAGGAGCAAGAACGGCAATATCTCCGGCAGGTGGAGAACGACCCCGACGCGCTGATGCTCGTGGCGCAAGAGGCGGACGAGATCGTGGCGCTGTGCGGGCTTTCGAGGCCACGGCGGCCGCGCATGAGCCATCGCGCGCAGATTGACGCCAGCGTGCGCAAAAGCCACTGGAACCATGGGATAGCCACGCGCATGCTTACGGAGCTGTTGGAGACGGGCGTGCGCGCCGGCGTAACAGCGTTCACGCTGGAGGTGCGCGCGGATAACGCGGCGGCCGTTCATGTGTATGAAAAGCTGGGCTTTCGCACGGTGGGGCGGCTGGAACGATTCTTTCGCATCAACGGCCAATACCACGCCGCCTTGTTGATGGAACTGGACGCATAGGCCCCGGTATAATGTAAAGATACAGGGCGGGCGGCGGCGGTTGCCGTTGCCCGCCCTCTGCTGTGGGCTTTGAAGGAGGGTGGATGCTATGGATTATGAACAGGCGCTGGAATGGGTACACAGCCTGCCGCGGCTGGCCGCGCATCCGGGCGTGGAAAATACGCGGCGGCTGCTGGAAAAGCTGGGGAATCCGGAAAAAAGCCTCCGGTTCGTGCATGTTGCGGGAACCAACGGCAAGGGCAGCGCAACGGTAATGCTGGCTTCTGTGCTGCACAGGGCGGGATACCGCGTGGGCGCCAGCGTCAGCCCCTATGTGCTGGAATTTCGCGAACGTTTTCTGCTGGACGGAGAAATGATTTCCCGGGAAACGCTGGCGCAGATCCTGACAGAGGTGCGCGCGGCCGCTGAAGGGCTGCGCGCGGAGGGCTGGGACAGCCTGGTGGAGTTCGACGCGGTGACGGCGGCCACGCTGCTGTGGTTTGCACGGGAGCGCTGTGACATCGTCTGTCTGGAAGTGGGCCTTGGCGGGCGGCTGGATTCCACCAATGCGGTGGAAAACACGTTGGTGGCCTGTATCATGTGCATCGGAAGGGACCACACCGAACTGCTGGGCGACACTTATGCGGCCATTGCCGGGGAAAAGTGCGGTATCCTGAAAAACAACTGCACGGTGATAAGCTACCCCGCGCAGCCGCAGGAGGCCATGGATGAGATCACGCTGCGGGCGGCAAAAGCGCATTGCCCTCTTGTGGCGCCCGACCTGCAGGATCTTCATATCTATAAAGCCCCGGCTTTCGAGAACCGGGTCAACTACGGCGGCTACGACCTTGTCGTACCGTTCCCGGGCGTTCATCAGGCCTATAACGCCGCCGTGGTGGTAGAGGCTGCGTTGGCGCTGTGCGAAAAAGGCTTTGACATTTCGGACGAGGCGATTTTGGGCGGAATTGCGGGCGCGCGTTTTCCGGCGCGTATCGAAGTATTGTCCCGCAGGCCTCTGGTGGTGCTGGACGGCGCGCATAACCCGGACGGTGCGCGGGCGCTGGCGGCGACGCTGCGCGGCGCAGGGCTTTCGGGGCTGACGGCGGTGATCGGCATTCTGGACGGCAAACAGCCGGAGGAGATGCTCTCCGCGCTCGCCCCGTGTTTCGCCCGCGTGTATACCGTCCGGCCCGACAGCCCGCGCGCACTGTCCGCCGAGGCGCTGGCGGCGCTGGCAAAGCGGCATTTCCCGCAGGTGACGGCCTGTGACAGCGTGGAACAGGCGCTGCGCCTGGCGCGGGGGGACGCGCCGGAGGGGCTTGTGGTGTGCGGCAGCCTGTATCTTGCCGCACAGGCGCGGGGGCTGCTCACAAAGTAAAACAGGGCGACGCAAATCAACAAAAAATACAAGGCATACGGTCTATGATAGATGCATAGACTGTATGCCTTTCTTTTTTGCGTGCCATTGCGGCACGCGGCTTCAATATTCAGAAAACGGGAGACAAAACGGGTATGACACAAGTAACACTCAAGCAAGACGGAAAAACACTTACGGCGCTGCTTTCGGGCGAGATCGACCATCACTGGGCGGCCATCCTGCGCGAAAAAATCGACGAGCGGGCCGCGGCGGCCGCGCCTGCCATCCTCATCCTTGATTTTTCGGCGGTCACTTTTATGGATTCCTCGGGCATCGGGCTGATCCTGGGCCGCCACAAGCTCATCAGCGCCATGGGCGGCGTGGTGGTGGTACAGAAAGCGCCGAAGGATATCAAGCGCATGCTGTCCATCGCGGGCATCGAATCCAAAGACTAAGGCCGCGCGCCAAAAGGAGTTATAACAAATGAAAGCACTGAATACGGTAAAGATCACATTCCCCAGCCGCAGCGTGAACGAGGGCTTTGCCCGCAGCGCGCTCTCGGCATTTGCCGCGCAGGCGGACCCTACGCTGGACGAGCTGGCCGACGTTAAGACGGCTGTATCCGAGGCTGTAACGAACTCTCGAAAAAATCAGAAAAAAGTTCTTGACAAAAAGGGCTGGACCTGATATAGTAAATAAGCTGCCTCGCGAGAGGGACGCACAGGACCTTGAAAATTAAACAATATCAAGAAGCTTAACGGAACCCTTTTAGAGTGTGGAAAACACTATAAAAATTCCTTTTAAAAAGCAGTAATGCAGGACGCAAGCGATTGCGTAATGAGATTACAGAGATTTGAATTCAGCATTAGCTGGTTTAAATACCATTTAATGAAGAGTTTGATCCTGGCTCAGGACGAACGCTGGCGGCGCGCCTAACACATGCAAGTCGAACGGAGCTGTTTTCTCTGAAGTTTTCGGATGGAAGAGAGTTCAGCTTAGTGGCGAACGGGTGAGTAACACGTGAGCAACCTGCCTTTCAGTGGGGGACAACATTTGGAAACGAATGCTAATACCGCATAAGACCACAGTGTCGCATGGCACAGGGGTCAAAGGATTTATCCGCTGAAAGATGGGCTCGCGTCCGATTAGCTAGATGGTGAGGTAACGGCCCACCATGGCGACGATCGGTAGCCGGACTGAGAGGTTGAACGGCCACATTGGGACTGAGACACGGCCCAGACTCCTACGGGAGGCAGCAGTGGGGAATATTGCACAATGGGGGAAACCCTGATGCAGCGACGCCGCGTGGAGGAAGAAGGTCTTCGGATTGTAAACTCCTGTCCCAGGGGACGATAATGACGGTACCCTGGGAGGAAGCACCGGCTAACTACGTGCCAGCAGCCGCGGTAAAACGTAGGGTGCAAGCGTTGTCCGGAATTACTGGGTGTAAAGGGAGCGCAGGCGGATTGGCAAGTTGGGAGTGAAATCTATGGGCTCAACCCATAAATTGCTTTCAAAACTGTCAGTCTTGAGTGGTGTAGAGGTAGGCGGAATTCCCGGTGTAGCGGTGGAATGCGTAGATATCGGGAGGAACACCAGTGGCGAAGGCGGCCTACTGGGCACTAACTGACGCTGAGGCTCGAAAGCATGGGTAGCAAACAGGATTAGATACCCTGGTAGTCCATGCCGTAAACGATGATTACTAGGTGTGGGAGGATTGACCCCTTCCGTGCCGCAGTTAACACAATAAGTAATCCACCTGGGGAGTACGACCGCAAGGTTGAAACTCAAAGGAATTGACGGGGGCCCGCACAAGCAGTGGAGTATGTGGTTTAATTCGAAGCAACGCGAAGAACCTTACCAGGTCTTGACATCGGATGCATACCTAAGAGATTAGGGAAGTCCTTCGGGACATCCAGACAGGTGGTGCATGGTTGTCGTCAGCTCGTGTCGTGAGATGTTGGGTTAAGTCCCGCAACGAGCGCAACCCTTATCGTTAGTTACTACGCAAGAGGACTCTAGCGAGACTGCCGTTGACAAAACGGAGGAAGGTGGGGATGACGTCAAATCATCATGCCCTTTATGACCTGGGCTACACACGTACTACAATGGCTATTAACAGAGAGAAGCGATACCGCGAGGTGGAGCAAACCTCACAAAAATAGTCTCAGTTCGGATCGCAGGCTGCAACCCGCCTGCGTGAAGCCGGAATTGCTAGTAATCGCGGATCAGCATGCCGCGGTGAATACGTTCCCGGGCCTTGTACACACCGCCCGTCACACCATGAGAGCCGGGGGGACCCGAAGTCGGTAGTCTAACCGCAAGGAGGACGCCGCCGAAGGTAAAACTGGTGATTGGGGTGAAGTCGTAACAAGGTAGCCGTATCGGAAGGTGCGGCTGGATCACCTCCTTTCTAAGGAGTCAGGCAGACACGGATACAGAAGTAACCGGTGTTTGGTACAAGGGGAAACGGAAAGCAGATTGATATTGTTTAATTTTGAGGGCCCTGAAAAGGGAACTCAGAAAAGCGAAACCTTATGCGAAGAGCGTGGGGGTGTAGCTCAGCTGGGAGAGCACCTGCTTTGCAAGCAGGGGGTCAGGAGTTCGAGCCTCCTCATCTCCACCAATTTGGGCTCATAGCTCAGGTGGTTAGAGCGCGCGCCTGATAAGCGCGAGGTCGGTGGTTCGAGTCCACTTGAGCCCACCACTTTCCGAAAGGGAAGGACTCTCCAAAGTGTCGTACCTTGAAAACTGAACAAAGACTGCGTAAAGACAAAAGGATGGATGTTCCACCAGGAAGCATTCATCATTTGAAAGAGATTTTAAAAGAAATCTACAATTTCAAAGTTCTTTTGTTGGCAAATGGAAGAATCGAGCAAGAAAGATAACGGTCAAGCTAAAAAGGGCGCAGGGCGAATGCCTTGGCACTGGGAGCCGAAGAAAGACGTGATAAGCTGCGATAAGCCGCGGGGAGTTGCAAATAAACATTGATCCGCGGATTTCTGAATGGGGAAACCCACACGGAGTCATGTCCGTGTAACATACACTGAATTCATAGGTGTATGTAGGGAACTGCCTGAACTGAAACATCTAAGTAGGGCAAGGAAGAGAAATCAACCGAGATTCCGCTAGTAGTGGCGAGCGAACGCGGAAGAGGCCAAACCAGCGGTAGAAATACCGTTGGGGTTACGGACTAGTACAAGTATCGCAGAGTCTAGCTGAAGTGTGTGGGAAAGCACGCCGAAGAATGTGAGAGCCATGTAAGCGAAAGACGAAGCGAGCGACTAGAATCCAGAGTACGGCTGGGCACGTGAAACCCGGTCGGAAGTCGGGGGGACCACCCTCCAAGCCTAAATACTACCCAGTGACCGATAGCGTATAGTACTGTGAAGGAAAGGTGAAAAGCACCCCGGGAGGGGAGTGAAAAAGAACCTGAAACCCTGTGCCTACAAGCACACAGAGGACGTCAAAGTCTGATGTGGTACTTTTTGTAGAACGGTCCGGCGAGCGAATGTATGCAGCAAGGTTAAGTTGTTCAGCAATGAAGCCGAAGCGAAAGCGAGTCTGAAAAGGGCGTTGAGTTGCATGCATTGGGCCCGAAACCGAGTGACCTACCCATGATCAGGTTGAAGTGGGGGTAAAACCCCATGGAGGACCGAACCGACCTCCGTTGAAAAGGCGGCGGATGAATTGTGGGTAGCGGAGAAATTCCAATCGAACTCGGAGATAGCTGGTTCTCCCCGAAATAGCTTTAGGGCTAGCCTCATGTTAGATTTCCGGAGGTAAAGCACTGAATGGCCTAGGGCCCGAGAGGGTACCGAAGCCTATCAAACTCTGAATGCCGGAAAATTGATGCATGGGAGTCAGACTATGTGAGATAAGTCTCATAGTCGAAAGGGAAACAGCCCAGATCTACAGCTAAGGTCCCAAAGCAGGTTTAAGTGGAAAAGGATGTGGAGTTGCGAAAACAGCCAGGATGTTGGCTTAGAAGCAGCCACTCATTTAAAGAGTGCGTAATAGCTCACTGGTCGAGTGACTCTGCGCCGAAAATTCAACGGGGCTAAAACCTGCACCGAAGCTTAGGCATCCGCAAGGATGGGTAGGGGAGCGTTGTGTACGAGGCGAAGCATTAGCGAAAGCGGATGTGGATTGTACACAAGTGAGAATGCCGGAATAAGTAGCGCGAATGATGTGAGAATCATCATGGCCGAAAGCCTCAGGTTTTTGGAGGAAGGTTCGTCCGCTCCAAGTTAGCCGGGAGCTAAGGTGAGGCCGAAAGGCGTAGCCGATGCACATACGGTAGAGATTCCGTAGCCGCCGAAAGATTTAAGCAGGGGGACACATTTGAAGTGTTGGTGCCGGGTGTTGGTTTACCCGGTCGAAAGGGACTGAAATTTAGTAGGGAAGTCCAGCATGGAGAGTGGCGAGAAAAGCCCTGTGTATATCTAAGGCGCCCGTACCGCAAACCGACACAGGTAGGTAGGAAGAAGATTCTAAGGCCAACGGGAGAAGGGTTGTTAAGGAACTCGGCAAGTTGACCCCGTAACTTCGGGAGAAGGGGTGCTCATGAAAGTGAGCCGCAGAGAATAGGCCCAAGCAACTGTTTAGCAAAAACACAGGTCTGTGCTAAATCGAAAGATGACGTATACGGGCTGACACCTGCCCGGTGCTGGAAGGTTAAGGGGATGTGTGCAAGCACTGAACCGAAGCCCCAGTAAACGGCGGCCGTAACTATAACGGTCCTAAGGTAGCGAAATTCCTTGTCAGGTAAGTTCTGACCCGCACGAATGGTGTAATGATTTGGGCACTGTCTCAACAGCCCGCCCGGCGAAATTGTAGTACCGGTGAAGATGCCGGTTTCCCGCGACAAGACGGAAAGACCCCATGGAGCTTTACTGCAGCCTAATATTGGGTTTCGATATTACATGTACAGGATATGTGGGAGACATGGAAGCACGGGCGTCAGCCTGTGTGGAGTCAGCCTTGGGATACCACACTTGTGATATTGGAATTCTAACCTGCGGCCCTGAATCGGGTCGGGGGACATTGTTAGGCGGGCAGTTTGACTGGGGCGGTCGCCTCCGAAAAAGTAACGGAGGCGTTCAAAGGTTGGCTCAGCTTGGACGGAAACCAAGCCAAAGAGTGCAAACGCATAAGCCAGCCTAACTGCGAGACTGACGGGTCGAGCAGTAACGAAAGTTGGAGTTAGTGATCCGGCGGTATGTGAGTGGAAATGCCGTCGCTCAACGGATAAAAGTTACCCTGGGGATAACAGGCTGATCTCCCCCAAGAGTCCACATCGACGGGGAGGTTTGGCACCTCGATGTCGGCTCATCGCATCCTGGGGCTGTATTCGGTCCCAAGGGTTTGGCTGTTCGCCAATTAAAGCGGTACGCGAGCTGGGTTCAGAACGTCGTGAGACAGTTCGGTCCCTATCTGTCGTGGGCGCAGGATATTTGACAGGATCTGTCCCTAGTACGAGAGGACCGGGATGGACGCACCTCTGGTGCACCAGTTGTCACGCCAGTGGCACAGCTGGGCAGCTATGTGCGGATCGGATAAACGCTGAAAGCATCTAAGCGTGAAGCCGGCCTGGAGATAAGATATCCCACTGAGATAATCAGGTAAGACCCCTTGAAGACTACAAGGTTGATAGGCTCAAAGTGTAAGCACGGTGACGTGTTCAGCTAGCGAGTACTAATCGGTCGAGGGCTTGACCACAATCTTCTTGAAGGTTCTGCATTTGCCCAAGAGAGCGCAGTAGTTGTTCAGTTTTGAAGGTATGACCTTCAGAAGGAAAAAGAGAATATGTAGAGGCTAGGCTTTAAGCAATTGCTTCAAGCACATTCATAGCCGGTGCCGATGACGCCAAGGTTCCACCTGTTCCCATTCCGAACACAGAAGTTAAGCTTGGTTGTGCCGAAGATACTTGGTTGGAGACGACCTGGGAAAGATTCCAGAAAGGACACAAGCTTATCTGCTCAGAAGATTCCAGAAAGGACACAAGCCGCCTGGAAACCCAAAAACACCGTGAGTTGCAGCTCACGGTATTTTTGGGTATTACTACTTTTTTTGACTGCGCTTGTTTTGAAATCATCAAAATTTTCCTGGAAATAATATTCGCCAAAATTCCACTCAAAACATTGAGCAAAAAGGACACACAGCCACCTCCCTCCGGCTCCGGTTTGAAAAGGCAGCGTGTCCAGAATATCACTTCAAGGAAAAGATTGTCAATATGTAAATCAGATGAAGCTCAATAGAAATCCCAGCATCAGCGATGAACTGTGCTGGGATTTTTTTGTTGGAGGTGACCAACTATAAGAAGTCAAGAGGAAAGTGAAAAAATTTCATCAGGAAAAAGGGGCGCGCAAAACCAAGCCCTCTTCCGAGGACTTCAAAAACAAATTGGCCATAGCTCAGCGAACGAGATCCGGGTTGTAGGACAGATCTTTCGTCTGGAGCGTATAAATAACCCTCAAAAGCTTTTTTGCAACATGGGTAAGAGCGACACGGTGCTCCTTGCCCTCGGCGCGTTTCTTGGCGTAGTAGACCGCAAAAGTCGGCTCGTTGTTGATCACTGTCTGTGCACAGTTCATAATGGCATAGCGCAAATGGGAAGACCCGTGCTTTACCATTTTGCCGGTGCTTTCCGAAATGCCGGATTGAAAATATCCAGGTTCCAATCCGGCAAAAGAGAGCAGCTTAGACGGACTGCTGAATTTGGAAAGATCGCCAAATTCAGCAAGGATGACCGCCGCAGACGCTACACCGATTCCAGGAATGGTCAGCATGGGCGGAGCAAGCCCAAGGACACAGTCATTGATCTGCAGCTCGAATCTCGTTGTCGCGGATGCCAGCCGAACGGAAAAAACAATCTGCCTTGCGGTTTCTCCCTCTCTGAAAGCATATGGCATCCCCGGCCGGGCGCGGTTATTCGAGGTGGTACAGAAAGTCAAGGAAGCAAATCTCAAGCGGCAGCGCAGCGCCGGGATATAGATTCACAGGCGCTTCTTTGTCCTCTGTGGAACTGGCGAATAACCCTGGCTTGGCGATAGACTACCTCATTGCTCCGCCCCGTATGG
>VOFI01000497.1_pt1 | contig 74001 bp, 63 predicted proteins | sample 5384131 | NCBI WGS metagenome assembly VOFI01 (sample SAMN12384728, study PRJNA508395) | human gut metagenome | isolation source: healthy gut H | host: Homo sapiens
ACCTGAAAACTATGAACGCTTCATGGATGCCTTCCAATTCATAAAAGATGTAGCCATTGACTGGGATGAAACCAAATATCTGGAAGCCGAACCGGGAGACTATATTACCATTGCCCGCAAAGCTAAAGGAACCAACGACTGGTATATCGGCTGTACGGCAGATGAGAACGGTCATTCTTCAAAACTGATATTTGATTTCCTTGATCCGGACAAAAAATACATCGCAACTGTATATGCAGACGCAAAAGATGCCGACTGGAAAGATAATCCGCAGGCATATACCATCCGTAAAGGCATTGTGACCAACAAAAGCAAACTGAACTTACACGCAGCAAGCGGTGGTGGTTATGCAATCAGCATTAAAGAGGTAAAAGATAAATCAGAATTAAAAGGTATTAAGAGATTATAGAAAGTGATCTTTTGACAAACAGTTAACATTAATCCTCATAAAATGTAGCCGAATGAGCCTTGAACAGTTCACATATAGTTATATTTTTAAGATAAGCCAATCAGTATATTATACTATGAATCAATTATATATGATTTGCACTAGCACTAAATCATTTATATTTTTATTCTTATCTCAAAAATCGCTTTATAAGACCGCTACATTTGTAACAAACAAAACAAAAAGTAAGTGAGGATGATGGTTAGCTAAAGCAGCCGCCAATCATTCTAAAAGGTAAAAACATACATTATAACAGAGATTGATTAGAAAATCAGGTTGTTTGGGAAAACAGTTTTCAATAGGTATTTTTTAACTGAGAATATAAACTTGAAATAATTATTTAACTTTAAATTTAAAGACATGAAAAGAAACTTGATGTTCAAGGTCCTACTCACACTGTGACAACAATAAATTCGGCGGATACTTCACCTGGACTACGGATAATGACCCCAACGGTACAAAGGCATCCTCTGCCGGTGTCAACCCTGTATCCCTACTTGAGATGACAGACGACCAGTCAAAAGTCAAATCCTTCATCGGGAATGCCCAATTTGACTATAAAGTCCATTTTCTGCCCGACCTGCGTCTGAACCTGAATGTGGGCATGGACTATACCAAGAGTGACGGTGACAAATATGTTGATCCCAGCGCCCCCGGTTCGTATGGTGAAGACCCTCTGAAATCGGGCAGCAACTACCTTTACTTTTACGAAAGAAGAAATACCTTACTTGATTTCTATGCACAATACAGCAAGGATTTCGCCAAGCAGCACTTTGATGTCATGGCAGGTTATTCCTATCAGAAATATCATTATGAAAGCAACAAAGAGACATGGTATCTTTCAAGAAACGAAGAGAACTTCGGTGAAAAAACAAGCATGAACGGAGACCAGCAACCGGCTGAATCCCAATATGTCCTATTATCATTTTACGGACGTTTGAACTATACGGCATGGGACAAGTACCTGTTGACTTTCACTTTACGCGATGACGCCTCTTCACGTTTTGCCAAGAACAACCGTTGGGGATTATTCCCTTCCGTAGCCCTAGGATGGAAAATGAACGAAGAAGCTTTCTTGAAAAAGTTCAAGGATTTAAGTGAATTGAAACTTCGTTTGGGATGGGGTATCACCGGCCAGCAAGATATCCAGCAAGGTGATTATCCTTATATGTCTTTCTGGAGATACGGTCAAGGTGGTGCCATGTATCCCATCTATGATGAGTCAGGAAATGTAAAATGGGTGAATGTAGTATCACCTTCAGCTTCCAGCCCCGATTTGAAATGGGAGCAGACCACTACTTATAATGTAGGTATAGACTATGGGTTCTTTAACAACCGTATCAACGGTTCGGCCGATTTTTACATCCGCGATACAAAAGACCTGATCAATGCCGAAGTGAATGTTCCTGCAGGTACCGACTTTGCCGAATATGTGGTGGCCAATATCGGTTCATTGAAAAATACCGGTTTTGAATTTGCCATCAATGCAAAACCCATCGTTAGTTCTACATGGAACTGGGATTTAGGCTTCAATGTCGCTTGGAACAAAACTGAAATTACCAAACTGGACTACAATGACAACAGCGACTCACCGGGCAAACGCTTTGAATCGACCGGAGGTGATGGTGGCAAGACCATTAAAATACACAGCGTAGGCTATGCTCCCGGAACTTATTATGTATTTGAACAAGTATATGACAAGAATGGTAACCCGATGGAAGGAGTCTATGTTGACCGTAACGGTGATGGTGAAGTGACTGAAAAGGACTTATACCAGTATCATAAGCCCACCGCTGACGTGATTATGGGATTCAACTCCAAAGTATCATATAAGAACTGGGACTTCGGTTTTAACGGACGCGCCAGCATAGGGAACTATAACTACAACGGTATAGCAGCCAATGCCGCTATCGGCACCAGCGCCATTTTCAGCAACAGCGCTTTGTCCAATCAACCGAAAGCCGCATTCAATACCAATTTCCAAGAAAGACAGCGCCAGTCGGATTATTACATCCAAAACGCTTCTTTTTTGAAGATAGATAATATCACATTGGGATATTCCTTTGAGAATTTCCTCCAAGGAGCTAAATACCACGGTTTGTCGGGACGTCTGTATGCCACTGTACAAAATCCCATTACCATCACTCCGTATGACGGCCTCGATCCTGAAGTAGACGGAGGTATGGACCGCCAGGTATATCCTCGTCCTATCAGTGTATTGTTCGGTGTTAATATCAACTTTTAATAAAGAAACAGTATGAAATTCAATCTTAACATAAAAAAATACGTTTTCGTAGGAGCAGCCATTCTCTGCCTGTCCACATCCTCCTGCATAAATGATCTGGATCAAAATCCAATCATAGACAAAGGCCAGTCCGAAATTATCAATGAGTCAGACTGCCAGTCTTTCCTCGCCAAAATTTATAGCGGTTTCGGCTTGTCCGGCAATGTAGGACCTTCGGGAGGTGTTCAAGACCTTCAGGGTCCGGATCAGGGTTCTTTATGTTTCCTGCGCGGACTGCTGTCCCTTGAGCTATACCCTACCGATGAAGCCCTTTGGAACTGGAAAGATGAAGGTATAGTGGAACTCTGTACCAATAATTGGGACTATACCCTGTTCTACGCTTATACATTTTATCAAAGAGCCATGCTGAACATCCGGTATTGCAAAGAATTTCTAGACAATTATCCGGAAGACTGCGGAATACCTAATATCAAACAATTCAGAGATGAAGTCCGTGCCCTGCGAGCCATGAACTATTACTATCTGATTGATGTATATAGAAACCCGGGATGGGTATGGGATGACAGCCCCACTAATGACAAGTCCTGGAAACCATCCCAATTGGGAGCTAAAGAAATATTCGACAAAGTGGTAACCGAATTGAAAGATCTTTCAGAAAACAGTTCTCTGCCGGAGAAAGGTACGATGGGCACTTACGGGCGTATGACCAAACCTGTAGTCAATACCCTTTTGGCCAAGATGTACCTCAATGCCGAAGTATATACAGGTACACCCATGTACGACCAGGCAGTCTCTTATGCCAATAAAGTCATTCATGAAGGGGGTTTCGGATTGGAAAAGAATTACAGGAATCTGTTCTGCGGCGAGAATCATCTTTCCCCGTTGCATGGCAATGAGATTATTTTCGCCATTCCTTGCGATGGTGAAAATGCCAAAAGCTATGGAAACAGCATTATGGTCACAGCGGCAGCCTACGGTGGTTTGCTTAATCCCAAATGGTTGGGTATGGACGCCTCATGGACTTGTTTAAAGCCCTGTTCACAACTAGTCAAACAATTCGATTATTCACCGGTGGCAGGATACGACCACCACGGAAGCACCTTAAAGAAGGACAGTCGTTTTATATTCTTTGATGTAAAGGAATATGTGGATGGTGAAAACGGAGACAACTGCACAGAGCAAGGAGTGAAAACCCGTAGAGATGTAGTTCCTGTACTGACCGATTGGAACAGCGGCTATCTCTGCCACAAATTCACCAATCTGGGCTGGGATCAGAATGAAGTCACCCCTTCCGCATGGCCCGACACAGACTTCCCTCTGTTCCGACTGGCTGACATCTATTTAATTTATGCGGAATGTGCCGCACGACAAGCAACCGGAGCCGATGTCTCTACCGCTGTAGGTTATATCAACTTATTGCGCGAAAGAGCCAACGGTGACAAATCGGGCAATATCTCCGGTTCCGATCTGACTCTGGATTTCATTTTAGCGGAACGCTCCCGTGAACTATATTGGGAAGGTCAGCGCCGCTCGGATCTGATACGCTTCGGCAAATTCACTAAAGAATATGCCTGGGACTACAAAGGCGGCCCTCAAGAAGGTATAGCCAATATTGACAGCAAGTTCAATATCTATCCCATCAGCGATAAAGACTTGACAGCCAATCCGAACTTGGTTCAGAATCCGGGCTATGCCACACTAAAATAACAGTTTAACCTTATAAATTTGAGAAACAATGAAAAAGATGATATACTTATTCATCCTCGTATTCAGTTTGAGCACACTTGTAGCGTGCTCGGACGATGAGGGCACTCCTGTCTTCACAGAGCCGACCGAGTTTGTGCTTAATGTTCCTAAATACGCATCGGGCATCTATGATTTAAAGAACACAGCCACCATACAACTGACCTGTTCACAGCCCGATTATGGTTTCACAGCTGCCACGCGCTATACTGTAGAAATCGCTCTGGACCAGGCTTTTGAAAAGAATGCGACTCTGGACACCAAGTATTCAACAGCCAAAATGGAAGTGGACGCACAAGAAGTTGCTGTCGCTATTTCCAATTTATTAGGAGTAAATGAAGACGAGTTTCCCAAAGCCCCCATACCTTTGTATGTTCGTCTGACGGCTTCCGCCCTGACCGACAACAAATCCGAGATAGCAGGCAGCACCATCACCTCGAACATCATAGAATTGCCACAAGTTCTCCCCTATTATGCTTTGCCCGCAGTGACTCTGCCCACCAATCTATATCTCATCGGCAGTGTGTGCGACTGGGATTGGAGCAAATGTTATTCCATGATTCCGGTTCATTCCAACGAAGGTATGTTCTGGTCCATGCAATATCTGGGAGCCGATGCAGACGGGAATAAAGCCGCATTCAAACTGAATACAGCTACATCGTGGGACAACAATCAAGTAGGAATCCAGGGAGTGACCATCAGTGAAGCATCTAAAAAACTGGTGGATGCAGGAGGCGAAGATAACATTGAGATTGGTAATCCGGGATGGTATATAGTAGTCGTGAAAGTCACTCTCGAAGGACGGAATTATAAATACGCAGTCGATTTCTACAAGCCCGAAGTGTATCTGACCGGTGATACTTCCGGTGGCTGGGACTCATTCACAGAGGCCAATATGTTTACCGTTCCCGAGGGCAAAGGAGAATTCGTATCCCCCGCCTTCGTTGCATCCGGCGAAGTACGCATGTGTATCAAGTTAGCAGACATTGACTGGTGGAAAAGCGAATTTATTATTCTGGGAGGTAAGATAGAATATCGCGGTACCGGTGAAGACCAGGAACGCGCCATGGGAAATGCAGGTCAAAAAGCCTATCTGAACTTTATTGACAATAAAGGCGCCATCAAGTAAATCATCCCTTAAATTACAAGATTATGAAAAAAATTAATTTATATATGTTATTGATATTCATTGCAGCCCTGACGGGCTGCGATGACAACGTCAACGATCATTTCGCATTGCCACAGACCAACCCGCAAGAACCTGTACAAAACGTAGAAGGGTTCACCCTGTCTTTAGGAAGTTCATGCACAGCCCCGATCCTTTTCAAGGACTTGGATGATGCAACCCTGCTGGAAGTTGCCAAACTGACCGACCATCCGGAACTGACAGAAGGAGACACCATCAATCTGGAAGTGGAAGTTTCGAAAGATGAAACCTTTACCCAAGCAGTCCCCTTGCCCTGTAGCGTTAAAAACGGAACAGCCTCCGTCACTGCAGGAGAGCTGGAAGAGGTTGTAAAAGAGATCTATGGCAAAGCTCCCCATGCACGGACAATCTATGCACGCGCGACAATCTATATCGTAAGCCACACCTCAGCAATAGCCCTTCCGGAAAAAATAACACTGGGAAAAATTGAAGCGACTCCCGAAGCTTTGTTCATCGACACCGCCTATTACTTGATAGGGGATGTAAATAAATGGAATTCCGAAGCATTGATAAAATTCGGTCATAGCGGAAAAGATGTATATGAAGATCCGGTTTTCAGCATGATTGTGGAAATGCCCAAGGATGAATGTTACTGGAAGATTATTCCACAAAGCAATGTAGATGGCGGAGATATTTGGGCACCGGGGGCACTGGGCGTAGCCACAAACGGTGACGACTCTGAGAGCGGCCTGTTAGTGACAGAAAACCCGCAAGCCGGAAAAATCCCTGCCAAAGGATGGGTGAAAATCACCTTGAACATGCTGGAATATACCTATAAGATAGAAGCATTGGGAAATATCAGCCCGTTCCTTTACGTTCCGGGCGGACACCAAGGATGGAAACCAGAGACGGCGCCTTATCTTTATTCTACGGATATGACTCATTATGACGGCTATATCTATATGGATGCGGATAACACATTTAAACTTACCTCACAGAAAGACTGGGACGGTACAAACTATGGCTATGCCAGTGATACCGAACTGAGCACCGATGGAGGAGCCGGAAACCTGAGTGTCACAGAAACCGGATTTTATCGTATAGAAGCCAACCTGTCCACCTTGACTTATAAATTCAGTAAAACCGAATGGGGAATAATAGGCGACGCGACCCAAGGAGGATGGGACAATTCAACCCCCATGACACTGAATGCGGAAACCGGTGAATGGAGTATAACAACCGAACTGGCAGCCGGAAACTATAAATTCCGCGCCAATAACAAATGGGATATTAATCTGGGTGGAGACTTGAACCATCTGACTTATGGAGGAGACAATATCACTACCGAAGCTGGTACTTATGTCATTACTCTAAAATTAGGAGACGCAAGCAACTATCATGCCACTGTAGTCAAACGCTAAATAATTGATCCGAAAAGACATCAAGCACCTACCGTTTATCCGATGGTGCCTGATGTCTTTTTTCATTTTACCCCTTAAATAACAAGATTATGAAAAAATATACTTTTCTTTTTTTCCTAGGACTCGTTGCGAGTTTATTCACTGCCTGTTCCGATGACGATAACTTGACCGATTCCATCACTCCGGCTCCTGAAAGTGAGAACTTCTTTGCCAATGGAATGACATTCGCCTCACAACCCGGAGTAAGAAGCATCACTTTTACAGCCGGCAGAGCCTGGCAGGCTGCACTGGATGAACCTGGAGCAAACAACTGGTGCATCGTAACTCCGACCCGGGGAGAAGCCGGAACTGTTACTGTCAGCATCACCGTCAATGAAAACGAAAGCGATGACACCCGGAATGTCCATCTGAACCTGATAGCGGGAAGCGCACAAAAATCGTTCACCATCTCCCAAACCCCCAAACCCATTGTCATACCCGAAGGACTCAGCTATTCTTTGGAAGAGCCTGATGCCGACCGACCGCTGACCATCTACTACAGAGCCGCCAGCTCTTCTCTCCTATATAACTATCAGGGAACAGTATATGCACATACAGGCATTATCTGTGAAGGCTCTTGGTCATACGTACAAAGTGAATGGAATGAAAACACGGACAAGTGTAAAATGTCCAAACTGGATAATAATGTATGGACGCTTACCTTATCTCCGTCCATCCGCCAATGGTACAGTTCAGAAAAGACCCCAGTCAAAAAATTAGGATTCGTACTCCGCAACGAAGATGGAAGTCTGCAAACCGAAGACCTCTTTATACCTGTCACAGACAATACTTACCAAGAATTTGTTCCGGCCTCTATCAAGAAAGGAACGTTGCCTGAAAATGTAGCAGAAGGCATCAACATTATAGACAACTCTACAGTCACCCTCGTCCTTTACGATAAAGACACGGACGGGAACCATAAAGATTTCGCCCATGTGGTAGGTGATTTCAATCATTGGCAACTTAGCAACGAAGACAATTGCCAGATGTATCGCGATGATGCCAGCGGTTGCTGGTGGATCACTCTCAGAAATCTGGATGTAAACAAAGAATATGCCTTCCAATATTATGTAGGTACCAGAAATGGTGAAACCATCCGTCTGGGAGACGCCTATTGCGAAAAGATACTCGATCCTGATAATGACTCCTATATATCCTCTTCCACTTATCCGGATAACAAAAGTTATCCCGAAGGAGGAAAAGGAATCGTATCCGTTTTCAAGATACAGCAGGATAACTACCGCTGGTCAGTATCTGACTTCAAGGTACCCAATCCGGAACAACTAGTCATTTATGAGATGCTTCTCCGTGATTTCACGGCAAGTAATGACCTCAATGGAGCCATGCAAAAACTGGATTATTTGAAATCACTGGGTGTTAATGCCATTGAATTAATGCCTGTCCAGGAATTTGACGGCAACGATAGCTGGGGATATAATCCATGCTTCTTCTTTGCTCTGGACAAAGCGTATGGAACAAAGAAAATGTACAAAGACTTCATTGATGCGTGCCACAAGGCAGGAATGGCAGTTATTTTTGATGTAGTTTACAATCATGCAACCGGAAGTATGCCGTTTGCCAAATTGTACTGGAACAGCGCAAACAATAAGACAGCCCCAAACAATCCCTACTTTAACGTAGACGCACCTCACCCTTACAGCGTATTCCACGACTTCAATCATGAAAGTCCTTTGGTACGTAAATTCGTGAAACGCAATCTGCAATTCTTATTGAATGAATACCATATAGACGGATTCCGTTTCGACCTGACTAAAGGTTTTACACAAGCCGCATCAACCAAAAGTAGCGCTTCCAATTACGACAAGAGCCGCATCGAGATTCTGAAAGATTACCACGCAGCCATCAAAGAAGTGAAACCCGAGGCATACGTTATCCTGGAACATTTCTGTGATAGCAAAGAAGAAAAAGAACTGGCCGAAGACGGTATGCACTTATGGCGGAACATGAATAACGCCTATTGCCAGACCGCCATGGGTTGGAACGATGACAGCGCATTTGACGGACTGTACGAAAGTATCCCCGCATGGATAGGATTTATGGAAAGCCATGACGAAGAACGAGCCGCCTACAAGCAAACCCAATGGGGAGATGAAGCATTGAAAACAGACTTAACCACCCGTATGCGGCAACTTGAAGTGAACGCATCCTTCTTCTTCACTGTACCCGGCCCTAAAATGATCTGGCAGTTCGGAGAGATGGGATACGATGTTTCCATCGAAGAGAACGGCCGGACAGGAAAGAAACCGCTACACTGGGAATATCTGGAGAACAAAGACCGCAAGGCTTTACACGATAGTTATTCACGGCTGATAAAATTACGCAATGATAATCCCGAATTATTTACCAGCACCAGCCAATTCTCATGGGAAGTCGGTACAAGCAACTGGGGACAAGGAAGATTCATCACTTTATCTTCCACAACCAAGCACATGTTAGTTGCCGGAAACTTCAGCAAGACCGATGGAGCATATACCGTTACTTTCCCCGTTACAGGCAAATGGTATGATTATCTCACCGGTGATGAGGTTGAAGTGAAAGATGCAACTCAGAAAATGGAAATTCCGGCACACAGTTACCGTATTCTGACAACTTTCCCATGCCTCAACTAATTGTTGATCTTGGCGAGGCTGTCTGATAAGTTTTTTCACTACCATCGTGTTCCCTGTAGGGGCGGAATGCTTCTGTCTGATACCACAAAGAAGGTGTATCCGGGCAAATTCAACCCGCCCCTACAGCCAACGATCCGACGGTTACTGCAAGCACTGCTCTTACGTTCTGTCTAAAAAGAGTATCCTAAAGAAATCCAAAACGTATTTCTGGCAAGACATTCATGTCCCGCAAACATCCACGCAAAATCCAAATGCACACCTGCATATTCCACTCCTGCCTCCCGCTCCGGCCGTAGCATAACTGGCATCTCCTTTATTCTTATCACCATAATGATAACCGCCACGCAACATGAGATGCTCCATGCATATTCCGCGCCGGCACTTACACTTAACGCCTGTACATCATCGGGGGAAAGCCTGTAACCCAGATCAGCAGTCAAAGTCAACCTATGCATTGTAGCAAAAGGCAAGTCAGCAGCACCTCCTACTTTGACCATTGCAGGAAGAGCCTCTTTAGAGGTTAGGTATTTTATTTTCGGTCCAAGATTACTCGCATGAATCCCGACCGACCAACCGGCACCCTCCCAATCCTTTATCTCACGCTTATACAATACTCCTAAATCAAAAGCCACAGAACTTGCGCCACGGCTATTCCTATCTTACCCATATCCGAATACAGTATTTGAAAGTAGCGGAAACCGAAAGATTCTTTATGACCTCGTATGCATAACCAGCCGCCACAGCTATTTCTTTGGGATGTATTCCCGAAGCATCCTCCCCTATTCCATCCATCTCCGGATAGCCGAAATAACGGAGACCTAACAGAATGGCATTGCGCTTATTAATTTTATAAAAACCGCCACTATGAAGAGAGTATCCAGACTCATAGTCACGCATCCACGGGGAATAAGTATAAGCAACCCCACCTTTGTGCATGGCCTCCGATAAAGCTGCCGCACCATTATGAAAAACGGCATATCTCCTCGGATCGCCACACCGCACTCCTCCCATGGCCGCGCTGCGCGCATCGGCTGGTATAGTCAGATAGTTTGCCGCTCCGGTATTGACAGGTCCGGAATCCTCCTGTCCATAAGCCTTGGCAAAAGTTATGCCTATTATAAACAGATACCTAGTCCTATTCGTCTCATATTCTTTATTTTATCAGGATTAGTACTTGATAAATTTCTCTCTGATCTCCATCCCGTTCGCTCGGTACACCAATGTATAATATCCGGCAGAAAGCTTGGTTATGTCCACAGAATGCAAGGATGCGGCTTCAAGTTTCAGATGAAGATCCAACACCTTGCTGCCGATGCCATTATACAAAATCAATTTCCCATTTCCGGACATACTACTGCTCACACTGAATATCAGCATATTATCAGTTATTTGATTGGATTTTAAGATAAAAGGATGAAGATTAGAGACATCTATCTTTAAAGCGGCGGCGGCATCCACGCATCCGTGCCCCAACTGGCCGGTATACCTCGGATTATATTCATCCAATCGTATGCGCTCTGATAGAGGATCTCCTTCAGAGTTTCCGGTGTAAACCTTTCTTGCCTACCCCATACTTCTCTATCACCAAGTGCTGCCACACCGCTGACCAGCGGACACGCCATAGATGTACCAGCCAAGTATTCATAATTATTGGATCGTTCCGTAGTCGTGCTCCAAATCCGTCCGTCTCCATCCAACGATCCGCCGGGAGCAGAAATATCCATATATGTACCATAATTGGAATAAGAAGCTTTCCTATAATCGGCCTCAATGGCTGCAACCGCAACTACCTTGTCATAATCAGCCGGCGCCGCTATCCTGGGGTCAGAAGTATTCGCATTACCTGATGCAAACAATACAATACCTCCCTTCATTGGACTTCCGTCAAGTTGCTCTCCGTTGTTATCACATCCGGCATATTTTATAAAGTAATCAATAGCTTCCTTATGTACAGGATTAATATATGAAGAGGTATTCCTCCCCGCCCGACAGCGTATCCCCAGCTATTCTGACTGATAACAGCTCCATTATCAGCGCCATACTTAATAGCGGCAGCAATAAACGGATCAGAAGCTACTTCTCCTCCAGTGGAAGTCAGGCTTTTTAAAATCTGACAACTCATGAGTCTCACCCCACTGCCGGGAGTTCCGTTCCCCTCCTGCAATGCTGCTGATACCTGTTCCATTATTATTTGTCGCACCGATAGTACCCGCCACATGAGTCCCGTGGCGGTGAGGAACCAAAGTCGCATTATCATCCACAAAATTATAACCATGTATGTCATCCACATATCCATTGCCATCATCGTCTATACCATTACCTGGTATCTCATCCGGATTCGTCCATAAATTATCCTGCAAATCAGGATGCTCCTGATTAATGCCTCCATCTACAACCGCTACAATGACAGCCGGATTCCCATTGTATTGTTTCCACACATCAACTAAACGGATATCCGCACCCTTCTCTGCCAAGACTCCGTACCGGGATTATCCAGATACCATTGTCTGGACAGATCCGGATCATTGAACAACCACTCCCCCACTCTGATACCATACATATCCCATACTGTTTCCGGCGTTGCCCTGGATACAATCTTAGGAACAGGTACAGCCGTTTCAATACCATCCAGAAAAGCCACTTCAGCAGCAGCACGAGTGGCCGATGTCTCTTTAGAGAACCAGACATTGTACCATAAATGAAGCCCCTCCTTACGAGTACGTTCTTCAAACTTGCCAGCATAGGGAAAGTACGTTCCATTCTCTCGATTTTCAAAGAAGAAGCAGCCCGATCCAATACCTTGACTCCTGTCGTTACCGTGTTGCCTATGCTCCTTACCCGCACCTCTCTGTAGGTTCTTCTTTCAATTTCACATAAATGCAACCCTGAAGCACCTCTTCTTCCGATAAATCAAAAAACAGGCTGTTTCCCTTCCGGTTCATCTGGAACAGAAGAAAGTTCTTCTTGATGGCACGAGGCTATCAATATAGTCATCAGGAAAAAAAAGACGATCTTTTTCATTATACTATCTTGTGTTGTTAATTGAAGTATTTAATTATTTCACAAATATAGCGTATTTCCCCGGTCTTGCAATGAAAAGGGGAAACAACCTCATTGAAATAAAAAGGTAAGCCTTTTTTCTTGTATTTTTGTCCGGCTGCGTTCATTTCCACTGGTGAAGACGTACATTTCACTTATGTAAAGGATGCCGTTGTCACATGGGTGTAAAAGGTCTTGACCCATACAATAAAAACGGAAGCGTGAAGCATGAGGACAGTGAACATCAAAAAACGGGAATAGAGTAAACCAACCCGACAGAGACGCGTTGGGTATCCGGACTCGTGCTTCCCAAGGCCTGCGCACGCCGGGCCAAATGATGTCCTTTATATAAAAGATGGGCAAAGAGAAGCAGTTCGCTATTGCGCATCGGGAAATACTCCACACAAGCCTGCGCATTCCATGTAGTACGATAAAGCCCTTTCTCAAAATGCCCGTTTGCTTATAAATACCAGCCCTCTCATAAGCGCCTTTCAGGTAAAGATTCCAATTAGGATGGATACGATAGTCAAAGTTACCACGGTACTAAAGTATTCCGCATTCTGCGCTGTGGACGGAGCTGTTAAGAACAGGACCTTGCAAATCACTGATAATGCCTTTGCTATCCAGCCCTTCACGAGAATACATTAAATCAATATAAGCAATAACAGGGCCTTTCTCATAAATATTACCCGCCGTAAAACAACAAAGATTCTTACCTTCCGCCAGCTGCCCATATGAGGCCGCATATCGTAATTGTACCGCGTTATCAAAGAAGAACCCGTTCCAATTGACTGTTGACAGAACAGGAACTTTAGCTTTTTCCACTCCTTGCGGCAAACCGTAAAGATAGGTTTCATCATTTTCTCCACTACGGTTATTTACTACCTGAAGCACCAACTCATTGGTGGATGACAGATTGAATCTTCCCGCCACTCCTGCCTGATAACAACTGATGTTATCATTAAACTCACTATACTCGCGTACCTTGATGGCATTGACATAATATTCATATCCTCCCAAGGCGATATCTTGTTTTCCGACATTCAAAGTGAACTTATCAGACATCTTCCAATTTACCAAAGCATACTCAATAGAAGAGGATAAATTATCCAACGAGTGCGGATTACTGTATTTATTAAACGACTGACGGAAATGATAAGAAAATTGCTTGCTGAAAGAACCTAATATTTCCAGCTTCACACGATTCAGTTTAAAAGAGGCGTCCTCTAAATCTCCTTCAATAAAGTTGGCAACTCCCGAAGTGGAGAATTGCAGGTTCATGTGTGCCGAAAGATTCGGATTGCTATTAGGAAACAAACGTCCCACCAAACTACGGATAGAATCATCCGGACTGATTAACGGCTGTTCTTGCGCCTTCAAAGTCAATACGACGCATAATAAGATACAGCATGACAAGAGTAGTCTTTTCATGGGGCTTTTCGTAGTATTAAATTTCGGTTAATGTAATAAATCGGGATGATCAAACCGAAGATGCTTACATCATTCCTCTTCTCTGCAATTCCTCTGCCGCAATCTCCAGCTCTTATACCATTCCTCGCCAAATTTCCGTACCAACGGTTCTTTTAAGAACTTGTATACAGGAAGGTTCTCTTTTTGTCCCAGCAACACGGCGGCTTTACATACATTCCAACGATGATAATTCACCGCTTTATAAGGGCCATAATCACCTATACGGATGGGATAAAGATGACAAGAGATTGGTTTATAGAAATCGGTCTTACCTGCCCGGAAGGCTTTCTCGATGGCACAATAACAGTACCCCTTCTCGTCATAACAGGTAAATACACAATCTTTCTGATTGACGATGGAAGTTACCAAATCGCCCTCTTCATCTGTATAAACCACTCCCTGCTTATCAATCACCGCCCGTGCCTCGGGTGAAAGCTCGTCCCAAATAACAGGAAGCACCTCTTCCAGTTTTTCCACTTCATCCAATTCCACCGGTGCACCGGCATCTCCCTCTATGCAGCACTCACCTTTGCAGGCATCGAGATTACAAAGAAATTTCTCACGAAACACATCAAGGGAGATTACAACATCATCTATCTGTATCATCTCTTATTAAATTAAAATGTCATTCCGGACAAAGTGACGAATCCATGCTTCATTACAGATTCCTCACCTTGTTCAGAATGACAAATAAATATACTTTCTACATTATTTTATCAAATCCCGTCCGGTCATGTCGGCAGGCTGGGGCATACCCAAAATGTGCAAGATAGAAGGAGCAACATCTGCCAATACACCATTTTCCACTTTAGCATTCTTGTTCTCTGTTACATATACAAATGGAACAGGGTTCAAAGAGTGAGCCGTATTAGGTGTACCATCTTCATTCAGTGCATGGTCGGCATTACCGTGGTCGGCAATAATGATTACTTCATAATCATTAGCCTTGGCAGCTTCCACTGTATCTTTCACGCACTCGTCAATAGCCTTCACTGCTTTTTCAATAGCGTCATAGATACCTGTATGACCTACCATATCACCATTAGCGTAATTCACGACAATGAAATCGAATTTCTGGGTCTTGATGGCTTCTACCAATTTATCCTTCACTTCATAAGCACTCATCTCAGGCTTCAAGTCGTAAGTAGCCACTTTCGGAGAAGGAACCAAGATACGCTCTTCGGCATCATACGGAGTTTCACGACCACCATTGAAGAAGAAAGTCACGTGAGCATACTTTTCCGTTTCTGCAATGTGTAACTGAGTCTTACCGTTAGCAGCCAGATATTCACCCAACGTATTTTGAACATTTTCCTTGTCGAACAGAATATGAACACCCTTGAAAGACGCATCATACGGAGTCATGCAATAAAACTGCAAGCCCGGAATAGTATGCATACCTTGTTCCGGCATATCCTGTTGAGTCAGCACTACAGTCAATTCCTTGGCACGGTCGTTACGGTAGTTGAAGAAGATAACCACATCACCTTCTTTGATGGTACCGTCTACGGTAGAATTATTGATCGGTTTGATGAATTCATCTGTAACACCTTCATCGTATGATTCCTGCATAGCCTGAACCATATCGGTGGCTTGCTTTCCTTTACCTTCAACCAACAGGTCGTATGCTTCTTTCACACGTTCCCAACGCTTGTCACGATCCATAGCATAGAAGCGACCAACGATAGAAGCGATTTTACCGGCTGATTTTTCACAGTGCGCAGTCAGTTGTTCGATAAAGCCTTTACCACTCTTCGGGTCTGTGTCACGACCATCCATAAAGCAGTGGATAAATGTATTTTCAATGCCATATTCTTTAGAGATATCGCAAAGTTTGAACAAATGATCGAATGAACTGTGTACACCACCGTTTGAAGTCAATCCCATAAAGTGGATGTTCTTGCCATTTTCCTTTGCGTAAGAGAAAGCGGAAACAATCTCGGGATTCTTCATTATGCTGTTGTCGGCACATGCACGGTTAATCTTTACCAAATCCTGATAAACGATACGTCCTGCACCGATATTCAAGTGTCCTACTTCGGAGTTACCCATCTGTCCGTCGGGCAAACCAACGTTCTCACCGCTAGCCTGCAATTCAGAGTGCGGATAGTTTGCCAACAGAGAATCCCAGTAAGGAGTGGGAGTGTTAAAGATTACATCGTCTTTACCTTGATCGCCGATACCCCAACCATCAAGAATCATTAAAAGGGCTTTTTTTACTCATAATCTTATTTTGTTTAAAGTTTATCCTTGCTTTTTCCGGGTGCAAAGGTACAAAAAAGCCCTGTCAATGAATAATGTTTCACCTATTTTTTATAGAGGAAGTTCGATGATAAAATGCAGTCCGTCTTTAAATTCCATATCCCGAGTCAATTTTGCATTCATACGCCCGGCAATCATTTCACAAACCAGCAAAACAATATCCGGCGCACCGGCAAGACACGACTCCCTCCCTTTGTTCTGTAATGCGGTTAATATACTTCGGCAAATACTCTAATTATATTATTTGATTAGTACGTACTACACATTCTTCCGGAAATCGATATAGAAGCTTCGATTCTTGTGTTATAAAACATACCTTTTCATCTTGCTGTTTATGAATAAATTGCATTCCTTTGCATCGGGACAGTTCAGCACAGTTTGCATTGTCCGCGTAAAACCTTAAACAGTTCATGAAAGTTACCTTTGGACAGCAGACCACTAAAGTGAAACAACTGGCTGATTTACTCAGTCAGGAGATTTCCATGGGCAAATATAAATCGGACTGCACATTACCGTCCATCAACAAACTGAGCCGTGAGTATCAAGTGTCGCGGGATACGGTGTTCAAAGCATTCATTGATTTAAAAGACCGGGGAATAATAGACTCTACTCCGGGAAAAGGTTACTACGTTACCAACAAGCTTACAAACATTCTGCTTCTGCTGGACGAGTATTCTCCCTTTAAATACTCGTTATATAATAGTTTTATCAAAAAACTATCCATCAACTACAAAGTAGATTTATTGTTTCATCAATATAATGAACGACTTTTCAATACCATCTTACGTGAATCAATAGGCAGATACAATAAATACATTGTGATGAACTTCGACAATGAGAAACTATCCCCCCATCTTTACAAAATAGATTCGTCTAAGTTGCTGCTGTTGGATTTCGGGAAGTTCGATAAAAAGGATTATTCATACGTATGTCAGGATTTTGACGATTCCTTTTATCATGCATTGGCCGCATTGAAAGAACATCTGAGAAAATATCAGAGACTAGTACTTTTATTTCCCGAAGACATCAAACACCCCCGTAGCAGTTGTCAGTATTTCAATTGTTTCTGTCAGGATTATCACATTGATTCAGCCATTGTGGAAAATACAGACCGGATACAAGTCCGTAAAGGAGAAGTATACATTGCAATCCGTCAGATAGAGGTAGTCAATATAATCAAGCAAAGCCGGACAACCGGGCTGAAATGCGGAGAAGATTTCGGACTGATAGCCTACAATGACACTCCTGCCTACGAGGTAATAGACCAAGGGATTACGGTACTCAGTATCAACTGGGAAGAGCTGGGGCGGAAAGCCGCAGAATTTGTACTAACCGGACAGGAAATAAGAACTTATCTCCCTACCGAAGTCCATTTAAGAAATTCAATTTAACAACTAAAACCTATGTATATCATGAAAAAGTATCCTAAAATCGGGATTCGTCCCACTATCGACGGCCGCCAGGGTGGTGTCCGCGAAAGCCTTGAAGACAAGACTATGAACCTGGCAAAAGCTGTTGCCGAACTGATTTCATCCAACTTGAAAAACGGTGACGGAAGCCCCGTGGAATGTGTAATAGCAGACAGCACCATCGGTCGTGTAGCCGAAAGCGCCGCTTGTGCCGAGAAATTCGAACGCGAAGGAGTAGGTGCCACCATTACCGTAACCAGTTGCTGGTGCTATGGCTCCGAAACAATGGATATGCACCCGCACTGGCCGAAAGCAGTCTGGGGATTCAACGGTACAGAGCGTCCGGGAGCCGTTTATCTGGCTGCCGTATTAGCCGGACACGCACAGAAAGGGCTGCCTGCATTCGGTATTTACGGACACGATGTACAAGATTTGGATGACAACACGATTCCGGCCGATGTAGCAGAAAAACTATTGCGTTTCGCCCGTGCCGCCATGGCTGTGGCCAATATGCGCGGAAAAAGCTATCTTTCTTTCGGTAGTGTCTGCATGGGTATCGCCGGCTCTATTGTCGATCCTGACTTTTTCCAGGAATATCTGGGAATACGTAATGAAAGCGTGGACGAAACTGAGATCCTGCGCCGTATGGAAGAAGGAATCTATGACCATGAAGAATATGCCAAGGCAATGGCCTGGACTGAAAAATATTGCAAGCCCAACGAAGGGGAAGACTTTAAGAACCGTCCCGAAAAGCGCAAAACCCGTGAAGAGAAGGATGCCGACTGGGAATTTATTGTAAAAATGACCATCATCATGCGTGACTTGATGGTCGGCAACCCGAAATTGCTTGAAATGGGATTCAAAGAAGAAGCTATCGGCCATAATGCCATCGCAGCCGGCTTCCAAGGGCAACGCCAATGGACTGACTGGAAACCAAACGGTGACTTCAGTGAAGCACTGCTCAACACCACTTTCGACTGGAACGGCATTCGCGAAGCATACGTTCTGGCTACCGAAAATGATGCTTGCAATGGTGTTGCCATGTTATTCGGTCACCTGCTGAGTGGCTGTGGACAGATGTTCTCCGACATCCGTACTTACTGGAGTCCCGAAGCAGTAAAACGTGTCACCGGCAAAGAACTTACCGGAATGGCTAAAAACGGTATCATCCATCTTATCAACTCTGGTGCAACCACTCTGGACGCTACCGGTGAGAGCCATAATGAAGCGGGAGAGCCCTGCATGAAGCCCAACTGGGAAATGACTGAAGCCGATGTCGAAGCTTGTCTGAAAGCTACAACCTGGTATCCGGCAGATCGCGACTATTTCCGTGGAGGCGGTTTCTCTTCCAATTTCTTGTCTAAAGGCGGTATGCCTGTCACCATGATGCGTCTTAATCTGGTAAAAGGCTTAGGTCCAGTATTGCAACTGGCAGAAGGCTGGACAGTAGATATTGATCCCGGTAATGAACAACTGGGGAGCCAACCACGGCGCCATCAGCTATGGACACATCGGACAGGATTTAATAACTCTGGCATCTATGCTACGTATTCCTGTTTGTATGCATAATGTAGAAGACGACAAGATTTTCCGCCCGGCATCATGGAATGCCTTCGGTATGGATAAGGAAGGTTCCGACTACAGAGCTTGCTCAACTTACGGACCTATTTATAAATAGTTAATAAATTGAGAATTGAAAATTAAAAACAGAGAAAGGGTTATATGCCTATCCTTTTTTTGTTTTCAATTCTCATTTCTTAATTTTTAATTCTCAATCTTTAATTTAAGAAATGAAAGATACAGATCAACCCATCCTGTACAAAGATGGAGTCAGCTACGTGCTACCGTTTATATTAGTCACCTGCTGCTTCGCCCTGTGGGGATTCGCCAATGATATCACCAATCCGATGGTAAAAGCATTCTCTAAAATCTTCCGGATGAGTGTCACCGATGGCGCATTGGTGCAAGTTGCCTTCTATGGCGGATATTTCGCCATGGCTTTTCCGGCAGCTATGTTTATCCGTAAATACTCTTATAAAGCCGGTATCCTGCTGGGATTGGGACTTTATGCCGTAGGAGCCTTATTATTCTTTCCCGCTAAAATGACAGGCAGCTACTATCCGTTCTTATTAGCTTATTTTATTCTGACCTGCGGACTCTCCTTCCTTGAAACCAGTTCCAACCCTTACATCTTGTCCATGGGAACAGAAGCTACCGCTACCCGACGTCTCAATCTGGCACAATCGTTTAACCCTATGGGCTCTTTACTGGGAATGTATGTAGCCATGAACTTTATCCAGGCGAAACTAAATCCGATGGATACGGCAGAACGAGCCCAACTAAACCCGGCAGAATTTGCAATGGTAAGAGATGCGGACCTGTCCGTACTGATCGCTCCTTATCTCACTATCGGAATAGTCATATTAGTTATGCTTCTAGTGATACGTTTTACCCAAATGCCCAAAAATGGTGACCAGTCTCACAGTATCAATTTCGGTCCCACACTGAAGCGTATCTTCTCCATCCATCATTACCGCGAAGGAGTGGTGGCACAATTCTTCTATGTAGGTGCGCAGATTATGTGTTGGACCTTCATCATCCAATACGGCACACGCCTGTTCATGTCACAAGGTATGGAGGAGAAAGCTGCCGAAGTACTATCACAAGAATATAATATCATCGCGATGGTTATTTTCTGTATCAGCCGTTTTATCTGTACCTTCATCTTGCGCTACCTTAATCCAGGTAAATTATTGGCCATACTTGCCATTGCGGGTTGCTGCTTCACCGCCGGAGTCATCTTCTTCCAGGATATCTGGGGTATGTACTGCCTGGTAGCTGTTTCAGCCTGTATGTCATTAATGTTCCCCACGATCTATGGCATAGCGCTTACCGGATTGGGAGATGATGCAAAGTTTGGAGCAGCCGGCCTGATTATGGCTATTTTAGGAGGTTCCGTACTTCCTCCTTTACAAGCAAGTATTATTGATATGAATACCATTTGGAATATGCCAGCCGTAAATGTTTCATTTATCCTGCCATTTATCTGTTTTGTGGTAATCACTATTTATGGACATCGCTCTTATCAACGGGGAAAATATTGATATGCTGAATAAGACCATTGTAAAAAAGTGAAACGAAGAATCTGTTACTACTCATATGAATCAAACAGATTCTTCGCTTTATTTTCAACCAAGTAGAATGAAATGTAAAGAAGTTATCCCATCCTCCTATATATTCTTCAAATTAGAAAGGAATCTCTAATTGGGGATCTGTTCCCAACAAATTAAAAGTCATCCGATGATATGGCGTTGTTCCATGTTCACGGATAGCCGCACGATGCTTTTTAGTAGGATAACCTTTATTACTATTCCAATCATAAAAAGGATATTCTTTATGCAGTTCATTCATATAATCATCACGATAGGTTTTCGCCAGAATAGATGCAGCGGCAATAGAAAGATATTTTCCATCTCCTTTTACCACAGTAGTATGCGGCAAATCCTGATACTTTTTAAAACGATTCCCATCAATCAACAAATGTTGGGGACGAATTTTCAATTGATCCACAGCACGATGCATTGCCAGAAAAGACGCATTAAGGATATTTATCTCGTCTATCTCTTCAGGAGTCACTACACCTACAGCCCATGCCAATGCTTCTCTTTCCACAATCTCTCGCAGCGCATAACGCTGATGCTCCGTCAGTTGCTTGGAATCATTCAGCAATTCATTCTTAAAATCTACAGGTAAAATAACAGCTGCTGCATATACAGATCCTGCCAGACATCCCCTGCCCGCCTCATCACAACCGGCCTCTATCAGATCTTTATTCAAATAAGGTAATAACATAGCTCATCTTTATTGTTGCTTGCAAAGATATTCTTTTAAAAGAGAAACAAGAGTGTCTTTTTACAAAGAAAATCACTATTTTTGCAAAAATACGCTTGATTATGAAAAACAACCTACTTGTATATATTCTCCTTTGCCTGCTGAATCTCTCATGGGCTAATGCCCGTAATAAACAACAAGAAGCCGAGGCACTGATTAAAAAGTCGGTTGAAGCCTTATACAATAATCCGAAGCAGGCCAGTTACTATGCTGCCAAGGTAATTGAATTATTTCCTGAAGAAAGGCTAAATGATCAAAAAGCCGAAGCAATGTTCTATTACAGTCAGGCAGAAAAGCTATTAGGCAATTTTGATGTGAGCATCAAAAATCTATATGACGCATTGGAGTATGCAACTCCTGCCAATAAAGAGCTGAACGGACAAATTTACGCACTGATAGGAGCACTCTATTGTAAACTGACCGACTATAACAAAGCGATCGAAATGAATGAGAAAGCCATCTCAATCTTTAAATCCATCGGAGATTCCATTTCAATCGCACTATGCTACAATGATCGTGGCATCATCCATTATTCCATGAATGAGTTCAACACAGCTGAACAATTCCTCAAACAAGCCCTTATAATAAACCGCAGTCAGAAAAATTTAAGAGGGATATCCGCCAATTTGAATAATCTATGTTTATATGAGGGTGATTTTAATGAAAAGCTAAGTTTAATTAATGAGGCCATTATCATCAACAAGAACTTGAATTCTCAATGGTCATTAGGGGAAAACTATAACAATATGGGAAAACAATACTTCTATGCAAAGCAATACAACAATGCCTTGATGGCTTTACAAAGAGCATACGAGGTCGCTTCTTCCATCAGTGCCAAAGAACTGATTTGTGATAATTACGAATATTTATCTTGGGTATACGATGCCCTTGGAGACCATAAAAACGCTTATAAATGCCTGATACAACTATATACCCTTAGCAAAGAATTGCAAAGTGGAAGTAAATTACGCATCGTAGAACAGGAAATTTCCCATAAACAATATCAAAACCAACAAAGGAAAGCAGAACTAAGAGAGCAAGCTTATGAAATAGAACTGCTGAAACGGAACCTGTTTGTACTAGTAATCATATTCATCTCATTGATAGTACTCAGTATATTTCTATACCAATGGTATAAACGCAAAAAGAATATGCAGTTAATGGTTACCCGCTATAATCTGGAGCAATCGGAACACGAATTGGCAGAACTTAAAGTACGACAGCAAGAACTCGAATTAAAATCTGTACAAAGCGCATTATACAACAGTCGTCAGGAAGCTACCAGTTTTGCTGTATTCCTGCATAGCCGTAATGAATTGCTGGAGAAAATCAGAGAAATGATAAAGCAAGGATATAAGATGGACCAACAGGCATTGATTCCTCATCTGAAGAAAGTCAATGCTTTCATCAGCCAATATCAGAATGGAGATAAAACGAACAGCACCTTGCTGATGAATGTCGAAGAAAAGAACCAGGAGTTCCTTCAACGGCTATCCGAACGGCATCCCAATTTAACACAAGGAGAAAAATATCTAGCCACTTTATTACGGGTAAATCTATCTACCAAAGAAATCTCAATGCTCACAGGAAATGTTCCCAAAACAATCAACATGAATCGATATCGTTTACGTAAATCTCTAAACTTATCTTCGGAGGATGACTTGACAGACTATCTACAAAATATTTAAAGAACCTATATTTTTACAGTTTTTATCAAACAGCATTTTGTAGATATTATTTCTTTATATAGATCACTATATATCAATATATTACATTTATATTTGTAGATTAAAAAAAAGAGTTTTTTTATTCATTGTAGTTCATTTGTAGGGTATAATAATTAGGAGTTTGCACATACAACCTATTACTTAGCGATGTGAAAAACAATTATTAACCTTAAAATTTATTCACATGAGTAAAAAGAATTATTTCAAGGAAAGAATCATGTTATTGATTCTACTCTTTGCTTTTATGACTCCCTTCGGTGCATTAGCACAGACGATTCAACTGACTGGTCTGGTTACCGATGCTGCCAACGAACCTATTATTGGTGCCAGTGTAGTAGAGAAAGGTACAACCAACGGAGTCATCACAGACTTTGACGGTAACTTTGCATTAAGCGTATCCCCCAAAGCCACTATTATTATTTCTTATGTGGGCTATGCAACACAAGAAGTCCCTGTAAACGGAAAGACCAACATCCGGGTGACTTTGAAAGAAGATACTGAGATGCTGGATGAAGTTGTAGTAGTGGGCTATGGTACCATGAAGAAAAGTGATATGACCGGTGCTATTTCCTCAGTAGATGTAGACGATTTGGTAAAGCGCACCACAACCAACCCTGCAGAAGCATTGCAAGGTAAGATTGCAGGTGTAAACATTATGAAGGCTGGTGGCAATGCCGGTGCAGGTGTGCAGGTTAAAATCCGTGGTGTCAAAACGTTTGGTGACAACCAACCTCTTTATATCATTGATGGTTTTCCCGGTGATATTGAAAATGTGAATCCGCAAGATATTCAGTCAATGGAAGTACTGAAAGATGGTGCAGCCGCTGCCATCTATGGTTCGGTTGCTGCAAATGGTGTCATTATCGTAACTACCAAAAACGGTAAAAAGGGTGACATGAAAATTGATTTCAGCACTTATGTAAGCTTTACAAGCGTAGCCAAAAAGCTGGAACTGCTAAATGCCGAAGAATACAAAAGTGTTCATAAACAAATGTATCAGAACTACATGAACCAGTATCCAGATGATACAGAGGTTACTATGCCCGCATTTGTAAATAAAAACACAGGAATAGATACAGACTGGCAGGATGCCATGCTAAGAGGTGGTGTTTCACAAAACTATATGTTCAGCATCCGTGGCGGTTCTGAAAATGCTCAATATTCACTTTCATATAACCATGCTGACGAAAAAGGTATTTTCTTAGGTAACAATTACCGTCAAGATAATGCACGTTTGAAACTCCACATGAGCAAATATATATTTGATATTGATGCTAACATCGCTTTCAAATTTACGGATAGCAAACAACCCGAATATTCCATTAAAGAAATGTACATGATTTCTCCGCTTGTTCCTATCTATGATGATACAAGAGAGTATGGCTTCGGCTTAAGTGACTTTGACGATCTGCCCAGTAACCGTAATGTTATGGCTGACCAGCATTATGAAAAATCTACCGACAAAAAATATCATACCACAGCCAATGTTGCCTTGACCATGAACTTCACCCCATGGCTGAATTTCAAGACAAGCTATGCATACAGAGGTGAGCACCAACGTCAGACTTATCATACTCCGGCCTATGTTGCCGACCCAAAAGCCAAACGTGACTATCCTTATCATAGCGAAACCACAGGATACTGGGAGGAACATGTATGGGAAAATGTATTAAGTTTTAATAAGACATTTGGAAAACACAACGTCAATGCAATGGCAGGTACTTCCATGACTGCCCGCAAATATACATGGAATTCTGTTGGGGTAGAAGGTAAAACCACTGTTTATAAAGTAGAAGACGGAAAATTGATAACCAGTGAAATTCCGGGCGGATTTCTTGATCCATCTTTCTCAACTGTAGGTGCAGGAGCAGGTGGCACATTTGATGGTAGCGGAACAAAATGGAAATATAACCGCGCCTCTTTCTTCGGCCGACTGAACTATAATTATAATGACCGCTACCTGGTACAGGCAACTGTACGTTATGACGGTTCATCCAAGTTTGGTAAAGACAACCGTTGGGGTTGCTTCCCATCAGTGGCATTAGGCTGGAGAATCAGTCAGGAAGAATTCTTCCCGAAAGACATTGCATTGAATAATTTGAAGTTCCGTGTCAGTTGGGGACGTTTAGGTAATGAAAATGCTTTGGGATATTATGACTTCCTTGCGCTGATTAGTACATACAATGAAATGTATCAAGGATACGTGAAAGGCAACGGTGATAACGCATGGGCAGGAAGCATCGCTCGCGGATTGGAAAACCGTTCTTTGAAATGGGAAACAACGGATACCAAAAATATTGGTTTCGATTTCGGCTTCTTTAACAGCAAATTAACCGGTACATTAAACTACTACTATAACCAAACAGAAGATCTGTTGATAACAAAAGTTCTACCTCCTTCAGCAGGTATGACTAACCCCACCCTGAATGTCGGAAAGATACGCAATACCGGTTTCGAACTTGAATTAAACTGGGGAGATGCTATAAAAGACTTTGATTACAATATCGGTTTCAATATGAGCACCACCAAAAATAAAGTGGTTGAATTGTCAGATGCAGACCAAGTTCTTCAGGGTGAAGGATTGAAATATGGAACGGAGCATTTCCCGACAGAAACCAGAGTGGGCAAACCTATCGGTGCATTCTATCTTTATAGAACAGACGGTATCTTCCAAAGTATGGATGAAGTAAATGCCCATGTAAACAAGGATGGACAATTATTACAGCCTAATGCCCAACCGGGTGATATCCGTTTTAAAGATTTAGATGGTAATGGAAGCATAGACGCCGGTGACAAAGAATACTGTGGCTCAGGTATCCCGACATTGGAAGCGAACTTAAACTTGTCATTCGGCTATAAAGGATTTGATCTTTCAATCGTACTTGGCAGCGCATGGAACTTCAAATTGTATAACGGAAACAAATATTTCTATGAAGGAATGAATTCTAAATCAAATATGCTGAAGTCTACATTGAATGCATGGACTCCTGACAATAGAAATACGGATGTTCCCCGCGCGGTATATCAAGATCCGAACGGCAACATGAAAGAATCAGACAGATTCCTTGAAAACGGTGATTTTGTCCGTCTGCGTCAGGCACAGTTAGGTTATACTTTACCCAAATCACTCATGCAGAAATTCTATATTGAGAAACTGCGTTTCTATGTAAGTGGTGAAAACTTGTTCACTATCACAGGCTATGATGGTATAGATCCTGAATTCTCTCGTGCCAGTGTGTTGAATACCGGTGTTGATAAATTGATTTATCCGTTTACCCGTTCATTCACCGTTGGAGCTCAACTTACATTCTAATCCTTTAAAGTAATAAGAAAATGAAGAAACTATTATACATAGCAAGTATCTGCATTGCAAGTTTATTTAGCGCTTGTGACGATTATCTCACGGTAGAATCTCCTGACCAGTTGACATCAAGCAGTTTTTGGCGTAACCAGTCTGATGCTGAAGCCGGACTTGCCGCCGCATACTCCCAACTTTACCTGATGACTTATTCGGGTGACATGTGGTCTTTCCCGGAAATCAAATGGCCGGTGGAAGCCTATCGTGAAGATATTATCCAATTAGGAAGCGATGCTCTGAATTACCCGAACTGGGTGGAATTAGGCAACTATACCTACACCAATGGTAACTCTCAGTTCAGTTATTACTGGCAATGCTACTATAAAGGCATCAGTTTTGCTAATCAGGTAATTGAAAAAACCGCAGAAATACCCGATGAGAATATAGACGCAGCAACACGCGAACAATTGGTCAATGAAGGCTACTTTATCCGCGCTTATTACCACATGCAACTTTTATTGAACTGGAAAGAAATCATAGTTCGTGATAAATATATCACTGACCCGGCTGAATTAAGCAAGCCCCTTTCTTCCCGTGAGGATGCATGGAATTTCATCATTGAAGACTTGAAACGTGCAACCAGTCTGCCTGCAACACGTGACGCTGATAATGTAGGCCGTGCCACAAGCGGTTCTGCTTATGCATATCTTGGTTTCGCCTATCTGACACGCGCCTATGAAGAGGCAACCAACAAAGACTCTTATCTGGCCAGTGCTATAGAAGCACTCAACCAAGTAAAAGGATATGAACTGGTTAATAATTTCAGCACTATGTTCAGCGGGGATAATAAGAACAGTAAAGAATCGATTTTTGAAATTCAATTCTCTATGAGTTCTGCAAACGGAGCTACTTATCGTACTCAGTTCCATCGATGGATCGGTGTTTCCGAACTTGGGGGATGGGATGAGATTCTTCCCAGTCAAACATTGATTAGTGAATTCAAAAAAGAAGGGGAAACGGCTACTACAGGACGTTATGACTCGCGTATGTATGCAACATTATTTTTTAATTGTGACTATTATAACGATGGTAACGGACGTGTCTATGGCTACGACTATAATGACTGGTTCGACAACAAAGAACGCGTAGCCTTCCGTAAATTCATGCCCTCGACCTATGAAGGTTTAAACCAAAACTATTCTGCAATCAATGTTCCTTTGATGCGTTATGCCAACGTACTGTTAATGAAAGCCGAAGCATTGAATGAACAGGGACATCCCGAACAAGCTATTCCTTTAATCAATGAAGTAAGAAGCGTTCACGGGGATATGCCACCCATGACAGGTACTTCTCAAGAAGCAGTCCGCGCGCAAATTGAACACGAGCGCATGATTGAATTCCCTCTTGAGAACTATCGTTGGTATGATCTCCGCCGTTGGGGCAAACTGTCCTCAGCCCTGCAAGCTGCCGGAAGAACAGGCTTCAATGAAGACAAAAACTCATTCTACCCCACTCCTCTTACAGAGCTGAATGCTAATGATGCCTTAAAATAAGTATTTTCTTTTTTGGTTAGATATAATTAGGCAACAAGGCGGTTTTCGCTACAGTGATACCGCCTTGTAATCTAAAAATGAAGTATCTTTGCCTATAAATAAAACGACATAGATATGTTTACAATTATTGGATTAATGCTCACGGGGATGCTCCTCGGCTTCCTGCTTCGCAAGCAGAAGCTTTCAGGAATACACAAAGTCATCACCGTTCTTATTTGGTTGCTACTCTTTTTATTGGGTATAGATGTAGGCGGCAATCAGAAAATTATCAATGGTCTGCACACTATAGGGTTGGAAGCCATTGTCATCACCTTGGCAGCAGTGCTGGGCAGTGTTACAGCAGCATGGGCTTTATGGTATGTACTTTACAAAAGAAATAAGGAGGGACAAGTATGAAAGGAAGTTTGATTATCGTCGGATTCTTTGTACTGGGAGCTCTTTGTGGGGTATATCACCTTATTCCATACGACTTTACACAAAGTAAGCTAAGTTTCTACGCCTTGTGTGCGTTAATGTTCAGTGTAGGAGTCAGTGTAGGTAATGATCCGCAGACTTTACGTAATTTCCGTTCATTAAACCCCCGCCTGATCTTTCTACCGGTCATGACCATATTGGGAACACTGGCAGGATGCGCAGTGGTCAGTCTGTTTCTCTCGCACCGCTCAGTAACAGATTGTATGGCAGTAGGTGCCGGTTTCGGCTATTACTCCCTATCCAGTATCTTTATTACAGAATATAAAGGTCCGGAGTTGGGAACCATTGCATTATTATCCAATATCACACGTGAGATTATCACTTTGCTTTTTGCCCCGTTGCTAGTACGCTGGTTTGGTAACCTGGCCCCTATTTCTGCCGGAGGAGCCACTACGATGGATACAACATTACCCATCATCACCCGCTATTCCGGTCAAAGCTTCGTAGTGGTTTCTATATTTCACGGCTTTGTAGTAGACTTCAGCGTACCTTTTCTTGTGACTCTTTTCTGTTCTATTTAAAATAACAATAACCATGAAACACTCTCTTCATACTGTTCTTACACTGTTGTTTGTTTGTGCTTCCGCCTGGGGTGAAAATGTCCCCTGGCAGAATCCACAAATAAATGAAATAAACCGTGAACCTGCCCATGCCCATTTCATTCCTTATACGAATGAGGCCAATGCACTGAAACAACAGGCTTTACCTGCCGCCCAGCGTTTTGCAGTAAACCCTGCTACAGAACGCCGCATTTCACTAGACGGAACCTGGAAGTTCTTATTCTCTAAAAACAATGAGGAATGCCCGACAGATTTTTATAAAATGGGGTATAACACCAAACGCTGGAAAGACATACAGGTTCCGGGAAGCTGGGAACTGCAAGGATTTGACTCCCCCATCTATACTGACGTAGCTTACCCCTTCCCTGCCAATCCGCCTCATGTTCCAACCGATTACAATCCGGTAGGAGCATACATACGTGAATTTACCGTACCGGCCCATTGGAAAGGAATGGATATCTTCCTTGATTTTGAAGGAGTTGAGTCCGCTTTTTATTGCTGGGTAAACGGTGAATTGGCAGGATACAGTGAAGACAGCCGTCTTCCGGCTCATTTCAATATTACTCCGTTCTTAAAAGCCGGGAAGAACAAACTGGCCGTTAAAGTTTTCCGTTATAGTGACGGTTCCTACCTGGAGGATCAGGATTACTGGAAATATAGCGGTATTGAACGCGATGTATATCTCTATGCCCGTCCTCAAAGCCGTGTACAAGACTTCAAACTGGTAGCCGGTCTGACAAATGGTTATAAAGACGGAGATTTTAATCTGGATATCACACTCCACAAGCCTCATCCGGGAGGAACCGTGGAAGTGAAGGTTATGGACAAAGGCAATGTAATTTACCAGCATAAAAAGGAAATAACTTCTGCTACAGATACTTTATTCGCTCAGAAACACTTGTTCCCGGCCATATTGCCTTGGAATGCCGAAACACCCAATCTTTATACATTGGTAGTCAGCACCTACGATGCTCAAGGAAAAGCCTTGGAATCATTCACACAGCCTTTCGGTTTCCGTTCTGTGGAAATGCGTAACGGCATGCAACTGATAAATGGGGTAGCCGTATTGTTTAAAGGAGTAAACCGCCATGAACACGATCCGCATCATGGTCGTACCATCACCGTAGAGAGCATGATAAAAGACATTCAGTTGATGAAACAATTCAACCTGAATGCTGTACGCACTTGCCATTACCCCAACCGCTACGAATGGTATGCATTGTGTAACGAATACGGTTTGTATCTGGTAGATGAAGCAAACATTGAAAGCCATGGTATGCAGGCGCATAAAGATGGCACACTGGCTAATAATCCCGATTGGGAAGTACCGTTTATGCAACGCATGAGCCGCATGGTGCTGAGGGACCGCAATATCACTGCCATTGTCACTTGGTCAATGGGAAATGAGTCCGGCTACGGAAAACACTTTGAAACGTTATATGACTGGACCAAGAAGTTCGATCCTACCCGCCCTGTACAATATGAAGGAGGTGGTTATGATGCCAAATCTGACATTTATTGTCCGATGTATGCACGTGTCTGGGCGCTCCGCCGTCATGTAAACCAACGCGACGCACGCCCGATGATTCTATGTGAATATGCCCACGCCATGGGTAACAGTGTAGGTAACCTGCAAGACTATTGGAATTTGATTTATAAATATGACCAGTTGCAAGGTGGTTTCATATGGGACTGGGTAGATGCTACTTTTGATATCAAAGACAAGAACGGAAACAAGATTTGGGCTTACGGAGGCGATATGGGCTTCGTGGGTGTTCCTAATGACTCCAACTTCTGTGCCAACGGATTGGTAGCTGCCGACCGTTCACTTCATCCGCACATCTGGGAAGTGAAAAAAGTATATCAATATATTCATTTTGATCCGGTTGCCTTTACCACCAAGCAAATTAAAGTGACTAACTGGCATGATTTTATCGGTTTGGAGGATTACCAACTACACTGGACTGTAGAAACAGACGGAAAAGCTGTACAAAGCGGTGAAATGGATTTCCCGGTTATGGCTGCCCGTTCTTCTACCTTCATCACTATCCCGATGAACTTGATTCCTAACGATGGAAAAGAATACTTCCTGAAATTGGAAGCATTTACCAAAAAGGAAGCCCCATTAGTTCCGAAGGGACATCAGGTAGCCATGGAGCAATGGCAACTGAATCCGGAAGGAGAACGGCTGCTGAATGCTACATGGACTGCCCGGGAACTAGTAGACAAAACTGTAAATACCGAACGTACTCCGGATGCCATTACCTTGACAGGAGAGAACTTCCGTATCGCATTCTCTACTGCTGATGGTGAAATGACAGAACTCTTATATAACGGGAAGAATCTGATAAAAGAAGGATTGCAACCCAATTTCTGGCGTGCGTTAACCGACAATGATGTTGCCAACAACCACCTGGAACGTTGCGGCATCTGGAAATTTGCAGGCAAGAACGCCAAGTTACAAAGTATCGACCTGAAAGAAGATTCAAACAAACAACTGGCAACCGTTACTGTAAATTATAAGCTGGAAGCACAAGAATCAACTTTGCAGACCGTCTATCAAGTACGACCCAATGGAGCAATCAAAGTAAGTATGCACTTTGTACCCGGCAACAAATCCCTTCCTGAAATGCCACGTCTGGGTATGCGTATGATTCTTCCGGCAGAATACGATGTGATGACCTGGCTGGGCCGCGGACCACAAGAAAACTATGCAGACCGCAAGACGGGTTATCCTATCGGGCTCTATACCGCTACAGTATGGGAACAATTCCATCCGTATGTCCGTGCACAGGAAACCGGCAACAAAACCGATGTACGATGGGTTGCATTGCGTAATAAAGCAGGGGAAGGCCTGTTGATTACAGGTGAAGAACCGCTGAATGTCAGCGCATGGAATTTCCCGTTGGAGGATATTGACTATGTAGCATTCAATACCGAACGCCGTCATGGTGGAAGTATTATGAAGAAAGACATGGTATGGTTAAACATCGACCACCGTCACATGGGGGTAGGTGGAGATAATACCTGGGGAGCGCAAGTACATCCGGAATATACCATCACTCCGCACGAATGGCAATACAGCTTTACCATGCAACCTTTGAGCAATCAAGACGATGCCGCTGAAAAAGCGCATAAGAAATGGTTCTAAAATAATAACGAAATGACATGAAACATACATTTACCAAAATCATTCTTCTCACAGCAGTAGTTGCAGGTCTCACAACGGCCTGCACACCTGCCGGTGAGAACACCCCCACAGGCAAAAGATATGAATTCAATAACATACTGGATATAGCCTATACCCCCGATACACTGACACGTTGCGGGGGATGGTTTACAGACGCCGGTTCCTGGATGGGATTTACCCTTCCGCAGAAAGATCACTGGGTGAACGGTTTCTGCGGTCCGTTCAGTCTGGATATGAACCGACGCCAATGGATGGCGCAATCTGCTGTCACGGTAGATATGCCGATCAGGCGAATGTTATATTTACTCCGGATTCCACTTGTTATTTCCCGGGAGAGTTATATCTTTCGGCAAGTTCAGAGGAAGGTAAAATCATTCAACGCTTGAATTTTTTAGATGCTTCTACCGCATTGCTCCGCATTCACTCCGATGCAGGAAAGGAACTCTCCTTAACTGCCAGCCAATGGGGAAAAGAGATACAAGTCCAAACAGACCAGAATACCGTCATCGCCCGTCATCCCTCCGGTGAGATTGTAGCATTAACTTTTACCCCGGATGTTAGCGTAAAGGGCACTGACAATAATTACCAGGCAAAAATCAATGGCAGCGAACACGACACCTACGTAGCCATTTCTTTCTATACCGGAGAAAAAGAACTTTCTGCCGGATTACAGAAAGCGCAATTGGCTCTAAGCAATCCGCAGGAAGGGCTCAAAGCCAACAAAGAACGCTGGGAAGGTTATCTCACCAAGATTCTGCGCAAAGATATGAAACCTGAGTATGACCGTATCGCCGTGAAAGCAGTTGTTACACTTATCAGCAACTGGCGTACCCACCGTGGCGGATTGCTCCACGAAGGAATTGTTCCGAGTCATGCAGCATACTACTTCGTAGGATTCTGGGCCTGGGACACCTGGCGCTTCTCTGCCGCCCTGGCAAAATTCGATCCTGAACTTGCCAAAGACAACATCCGCGCCATGTTTGACTACCAGCAACCGGACGGCATGATTATAGACTGTATCTATACCGATCCTGCCGAGAACAATGCACGCGACAGCAAACCTCCTCTCGTATCCTGGGCTGTAGACGAAATATTCACCCATACCAATGATACGGCATTCATCAGCGAAATGTATCCGCAATTGATGGCCTATTACAAATGGTGGTACAACAAGCGTGACCATAACCGCAACGGTATGTGTGAATACGGTTCCACTGATGGTACACTGGAAGCAGCAGCATGGGAAAGCGGCATGGATAACGCCATCCGTTTCGATGATGCCAAGATGCTGAAAAATGACGGTGCGGAGGATGCATGGAGCATGGATCAGGAAAGTGTTGACCTGAATGCCTATCTGGCTTTGGAATGCAAGTTATTGAAAAAGTTCGCCGGTATTTTGGGAGTAACTTTCGATGGTCCGGATTACAGCAGCCAGGTAGCCGATTATTTCTTCGACAAAGAAAAAGGTTTCTTCTTCGATCGCCGCTTAAAAGACGGAAGCTTCATACAGGAACCGGGATGCGAAGCATACACCCCCTTATGGACAAAAGTTGCCACGGCCGATCAGGTAAAAGCCATGCTGCCCCTGCTGACCGATACAGCCAAGTTTTCTACATACATTCCCTTCCCCACAGTGGCAGCAGACCATCCGAAGTACAATCCGCGCGGCTACTGGCGCGGTCCTATCTGGTTGGACCAGACTTACTTCGCTATCCGCGGCCTGCGCAATTATGGATATAACAAGATGGCGGATGAATACACCCTCCAGGTATTCGACCGTCTGCAAGGCTTGAAAGAAGGCGCACCGATACATGAAAACTATGGCACACACACCGGTGAATTGTTAAAAGCTCCCCATTTCAGTTGGAGTTCGTCACATTTGCTGATGTTATACGATGATTACGGCAAATAAACTCTCTCTTTTTACCTTAATATAAATAATACAATACCAAGGAGGGCTGCACTCGTGATGAATGCGGCCCCCTACTTTTATATCGTATTACCTGTTACCCCCAATACACTCTTTTCAGAAGTGATAAAAATTCTCCAATGAATGAGTAGAATGTTACAGGTGTAAGATTATATATCTTCCGGCTGCAACATGATATATCCTTCAGCCTATACATCCGTATGTGTTCACAAGGAAACTTCAAAACATCTGCCCCTTTTTTAAAAACAACAGGACATATTAAAAAAACATCAAGAGCTTTTATTAATACGTCCTGTTGTTTCTCCTGTTTCTTTATATACACATAGTAAAACACTTATTTTTCCTTCAGAAGTTTCAGCCTCTCCGCAAACGCTTTGTTCATCGGCATTCCGGCTGAAGAATTGATACCTCGAAATCTTTCAGACTGAAAAAAAATCCTTCAGCGTGCCCAATGGCCGAAGGTGGATACATGGAGAAAACTCCGAAGATGCCGGAAAGTACACAGCCATAGCTGAAAAAACGTATATGCCGGCTGAAAGAATAAATACCCGGCTGAAGAATTTTAAGAGCCAATCCTTCAGCCGGAAAGCCCATGAACAGGCAGTTTGCGGAGAGGCTGAAACTTCTGAAGGATTTTTGGGGCAATTCTTCGGGAGGGGCATATTTCCCACCGGAAGAGGAATATGCCCACAGAAAAGAACATAAAAAGACGCAAGAAACCGGGATGCCTGATATCTTGTTACAAGATGCGGCAAATCTTGTGAGAAGTTTCTCCCAATCTTGTGGGAAGTTCCGCTGATTCTTGTTATACAAAAAAAGCCTGCCATTAATATAATGTTTATCAATGGCAGGCGACTTATTTCGTTTGGAGAAATCAAAACATCCTGCTGACGCGCTCAATGCCGGCAGCCAGCATATCTATCTCCTCCTTGGTATTATACAAACCGAAAGAAGCACGTACAGTTCCCTCAATCCCCATACGAATCATCAAAGGCTGAGCACAATGATGCCCGGTACGTACGGCAATGCCCAGACGGTCAAGCAACGTACCCATATCCAAATGATGAATATTTCCTACCAAGAAAGAAATGACACTGCTCTTATGCTCAGCCTCTCCGAAGATACGCATCCCGTTTATTTCTTTCAGACGCTGCATGGCATATAGGGTCAGTTCATGCTCATGGGCAGCAATGTTCTCCATACCAATGGCAGATACATAATCCAACGCTTTTGCCAAGGCGGTAGTGCCGATATAATCGGGAGTTCCCGCTTCAAACTTAAACGGCAATTCATTAAAAGTCGTTTTCTCGAAGCTGACACTTTGTATCATCTCGCCTCCCCCCCTGGTAAGGTGGAAGCTTATCCAGCCACTCTTCCTTTCCATAAAGCACCCCCACACCGGTAGGACCATATATCTTATGTCCGCTGAAAGCAAAAAAGTCGGCATCCAAATCCTGGACATCCACTTTCATGTGAGGAACACTCTGCGCCCCGTCAATCAAAACGGGAACACCGTGTGCATGGGCAGTCGCAATCATCTCTTTCGCCGGATTGACAGTGCCCAACACATTACTTACATGAGCGAAACTCACCAGCTTGGTCCGTTCCGAAAAGAGTTTCTCATATTCATCCAACAACAGTTCTCCCCTGTCATTCATGGGAATCACTTTCAGCACGATTCCTTTACGCGCAGCCTGTAACTGCCAAGGTACAATATTGCTGTGATGCTCCATGACAGAAACAATCACTTCATCGCCTTCCTTCATCTGACTGTCGGCAAAAGAAGAAGCCAACAGGTTGATACTCTCCGTCGTGCCCCGTGTAAACACGATTTCATTGCTACTGCGTGCATTGATAAAACGACGTACAGTCTCACGAGAAGCTTCATGCAACTCGGTAGCCTGCTGAGACAGGAAATGCACACCACGATGCACATTGGCATTGACCGAATAATATTCATCGGTTATGGCTTCAACCACTTGGCGCGGTTTCTGAGTGGTAGCCCCATTATCCAGATAAATAAGCGGCTTTCCATACACCTCCCGATCTAATATCGGAAAATCTTCTCTTATTTTTTGTATATCGTACATGGCGTCTTATTTACATATCGCACATCCCTGACATTTATTCAACTCACCACGGAAACGTTTTTCCACCAACAGATGCAAACGGTCTTTCAATGCATCCAGGCGGATCGTATCTATTACTTCATTGACAAAAGCAAACATAAGCAATAAACGTGCTTCCTTCAGACTGATACCACGCTGTTGCATATAGAACAACGCATTTTCATCCAGCTGACCGACAGTAGCTCCGTGAGAGCATTTTACGTCATCCGCATAAATTTCCAGTTGCGGCTGAGTGTACATATGGGCATCACGAGTAGCACAGAGGTTGCGGTTGGTTTGTTGGGAATTAGTATGTTGTGCTCCTTCACGTACCAATACTTTTCCGGCAAACGCACCTGTCGCCTGATCATCCAATACATATTTAAACAGCTCATTACTAGTGCAATCAGCAACCTTGTGGTCAATGAAAGTATGATTGTCCACCTGTTCATTCTTATCGGCAATGACCATACCACACAAATTGATCTCAGCTCCACGTCCGGCCAAAGTTACTTCAGTTGTATTACGCGTAGTACCGTTATGCAAAGTCATACCATTCAAAAGCACATTACTGTCTGCCTCCTGGTTCACATAGAGGTTACTGAAACGCACTGTGCTGGTATGGGTTTCTTCCAGTTCATAAAGATCGAAAGTAGCATTTTCTTTTGCAAAGACCTCAATAACCTGAGTAGAAAGGAAATTTACATTATCCATGGCATGATCACAAATCAACAGACGAGCCTGCGCACCTTCTTCCAGCACAACCAGCACACGGCGGTTCACCATAAAATTAACATCAGCACGCAATATGTTCACCAGTTGAATGGGTTTGTCCACCACCACGCCTTTCGGCACATACAGCATAAAGCCATCCTGGGCAAAAGTAGTATTGAAGGCGGTCACACCATCCTTGGAAGTATCTGCCAACTTGCCATAATACTGCTTGACCAAAGCCGGATATTGTTCAGACAGCTCTTTCAAGCTGCCAAGCAACACTCCTTCCGGCAATTGTGCCTTCGGCAAAGCCTTACGATAAAAAGCATCGTTTACTACAAAATAAAGAGCGGTACTCATATTAGGTACATCGCACTTGAACACTTCATACGGATTCACCGGAATGTCGAGTCTGTTCAAATTCAAACCATAATCCGGCTCGAACAACTTGCTCACATCCGTATATTTATACTTCTCCTGTTTGCGGGTAGGGAAACCTAATTTTTCGAAATCTGCGAAAGCTTGCGCACGGGGAGCGTTCAGCACCTCGGCACTATGCCGGCAAATCATCGCCTCACATTGAGAAAAGAGATCAATATATTGTTGTTCTGCTCTCATAATCACTTTCTTCTTTAGGCATCAAATTATTATTCTCCCAACTCGGCTTTTATCCAGTCGTAACCACGCTCTTCCAGTTCCAAAGCCAATTCGGGACCCGCAGTCTTCACAATACGTCCTTTATACAATACATGTACAATATCGGGTTTGATATAATCCAGCAACCGTTGATAGTGCGTAATGACGATACAACTTGTTTCGGGAGTTTTCAGTTTGTTCACACCCTCGGCTACAATACGCAACGCATCAATATCAAGACCGGAATCCGTTTCATCCAAAATGCTCAACTTAGGTTCCAGCATAGCCATCTGGAAGATCTCATTGCGCTTCTTCTCACCACCGCTGAATCCCTCGTTTACCGAACGGTTTGCCAATTTATTATCCAATTCCACCACAGCCCGCTTCTCGCGCATCAGCTTCAAGAACTCACTGGCTGTCAATGCAGGGAGGCCTTTATATTTACGCTGCTCGTTTACCGCCGCACGCATAAAGTTCACCATACTGACTCCGGGAATCTCCACCGGATATTGGAAAGACAAAAACAGACCTTCATGACTGCGATCCTCAGGACTCAAAGCCAACAAATCTTTTCCTTCAAAAGTCACCGAACCTTTCGTTACCTCAAAAGCCGGATTGCCTACCAACACAGACGAAAGGGTACTCTTTCCGGAACCGTTGGGTCCCATAATAGCATGAACTTCACCTTTCTTTATGCTTAGATTAATACCTTTCAATATTTCTTTGCCATTGACACTGGCATGTAAGTCTTTTATCTCTAACATAATTCTATTAAATTCTTAGTTCTTCATTTATCCTACACTTCCCTCTAGAGAAATAGCCAGCAGTTTCTGTGCCTCCACCGCAAACTCCATTGGAAGTTTATTCAGTACTTCTTTTGCATATCCATTGACAATCAACCCAATAGCATCTTCTGTAGGAATACCGCGCTGATTGCAATAAAACAACTGGTCTTCGCTGATCTTGCTGGTTGTCGCCTCATGTTCCACCACAGCTGTCTCGTTATGAATATCCATATATGGGAATGTATGAGCACCACACTGGCTCCCCAGCAACAAAGAGTCACACTGACTGTAATTACGGGCATTGTCTGCTTTCTGAGCCACACGTACCAGACCACGATAAGAGTTCTGGCTCTTTCCGGCACTGATTCCTTTACTAACAATGGTACTACGGGTATTTCTGCCTAAATGAATCATTTTAGTCCCCGTATCAGCCTGCTGATAGTTATTCGTTACTGCCACCGAATAGAATTCAGTAGTAGAATTATCTCCACTCAGGATACAACTGGGATATTTCCAAGTAATGGCCGATCCGGTTTCCACCTGTGTCCAACTCAATTTGCTATCCACTCCTTTGCAATGACCGCGTTTTGTCACAAAGTTATATACTCCTCCTTTGCCTTCGGCATCTCCCGGATACCAGTTCTGTACGGTAGAATATTTCACTTCCGCACGGTCGTGCACCACAATCTCCACTATGGCCGCATGTAATTGGTTCTCATCCCGCATAGGGGCCGTACATCCTTCCAGATAAGAAACATAACTATCATCATCCGCAACAATCAGTGTACGCTCAAACTGACCGGTATTGGCTGCATTGATACGGAAATAAGTGGAGAGTTCCATAGGACAACGCACTCCTTTCGGAATATATACAAACGATCCGTCACTGAATACTGCCGAGTTCAAGGCTGCAAAGAAATTATCCCGCGGCCCGACCACCGAACCCAGATATTTCTTCACCAAATCGGGATGCTCACGCACCGCTTCACTGAACGAACAAAAAATAATCCCTTTTTCCAACAAGGTTTCTTTAAATGTAGTCTTGACGGATACAGAGTCCATGACAGCATCTACTGCCATACCGCTCAACGCCATTTGCTCCTCCAAAGGAATACCTAATTTATTGAAAGTTTTAATCAACTCAGGATCTACCTCATCCATACTTTTCGGTCCTTCTTTTTTCTTTGTAGGGTCCGCATAATAGGATATAGCCTGATAATCTATTTCAGGGATAGTGAGGTGTGCCCATGCAGGCATCTCCATGGTCAACCAGTAGCGGTATGCTTTCAGGCGAAACTCCAGCAACCACTCCGGCTCGTTCTTCTTTGCAGAAATCAAGCGGATAACATCCTCATTCAATCCCCTTTCTATAATATCTGTGTGAACTTCTGTGGTGAAGCCATATTTGTACTTCTCCTGCGTCAGTTCTTTCACATATTTATTGGGTTCTTCTTGCATATCTATCTTATATTTCTATTAATTGTTCTGTTACATTCTTAAATACCGGAAAAAAGATACCGGACAAGTCCCTCATAGAATAATATAACACTGATTCCTTCTTTTTTGTTGCACTGATCATCTCATTGTTCGGATCTATATATTCTATCACATGAATAGCTAACCCTATCAGTATCATATACTTCAATGCTCCCAATCCGCTGCCTAACCAACGGTTCAGCCATCCCAGGTGCACAGCATCCAATGCTTTTGTCAACAAAGAGGCGACGAACGCAAAACCTAAAGGTACAGCTATCCAGATCAATATAAAAGCCAAGACCTGTGCTACAGTCGTCGAAGTACCTAGAACCGGCGCCAACCTTTCGGCAACAATGCCAAACAAGGCACGAGCCATCAGCAATCCGGCTATCAACCCTACAATAGACGCCATCTGCTTCACAAATCCTTTTATTAATCCCATAATGACACCCACACCAATCATAGCCAATATAATAATATCTATTGTCGCCATCTTTATCGTTATTACAAAAAGCAGTAATGCCATTCTGAACAAAGCGAAGAATCTGCCAGCCCACGCGCTGGGCGAGGTGCCAGATCCTTCGCTATGCTCAGGATGACATTACCATCTATATTCTCAGACTTCAGTGTATTACAAAGTCTGTTTAACCTCTACTTCTTCGTAAGCTTCAATAATATCACCGACCTTGATATCGTTACAGTTTGTCAGACTGATACCACATTCAAAGTTAGTACCTACTTCTTTCACATCATCCTTGAAACGCTTCAAAGCATTGATAGCACCGGTAAAGACTACAATACCATCACGAATCAAGCGTGCCTTATCAGAACGTTTCACCTTACCTGTCTTCACCATAGCACCGGCAACCAAACCGACCTTGGTAATATTGAAGACTTCACGCACTTCGATGGTTGCAGTAATCTGTTCCTTCAAAGTAGGTGCCAGCATACCTTCCATAGCAGCCTTCACTTCTTCAATCGCATCATAGATAACAGAATATTTGCGGATATCCACCCCCTCCTGCTCAGCCAGTTTGCCGGCAGAACTTGAAGGACGAACCTGGAAACCTACAATAATCGCATCTGATGCAGCAGCCAAAGTCACATCCGACTCGGAAATCTGACCGACACCTTTGTGGATCACATTAACCTGTACCTGTTCTGTAGACAGTTTTATCAATGAGTCGCTCAACGCTTCGACAGAACCGTCCACGTCACCTTTAACAATCACATTCAGCTCATGGAAATCACCCAAAGCCAAACGACGGCCCACTTCATCCAATGTCAGCAGTTTCTGAGTACGCAAGCCCTGCTCACGCTGCAACTGTTCACGCTTGTTGGCAATGTCACGAGCCTCTTGTTCCGTATCAATCACATGGAAAGTATCACCTGCCGCAGGAGCACCGTTCAGTCCCAGAATCAATACCGGTTCGGAAGGACCGGCCTCCTTGATGCGCTGGTTACGTTCATTAAACATGGCTTTCACCTTACCATAACTAGTACCAGCCAAGACTATATCGCCCATTTTCAGCGTACCGTTTGCCACCAACATAGTAGCCACATAACCGCGTCCCTTGTCCAAGGACGATTCAATGATAGAACCGGTTGCCTTGCGGTCGGGATTAGCCTTCAAATCCAACATTTCAGCTTCCAGCAATACTTTTTCCAACAAATCGTGTACACCTGTACCTTTCTTTGCCGAAATATCTTGCGACTGATACTTACCACCCCACTCTTCCACCAGGAAGTTCATGGCAGCCAGTTCTTCCTTAATCTTATCCGGATTGGCGTGCGGCTTATCCACCTTATTAATAGCAAATACGATAGGCACACCGGCAGCCATAGCATGATTAATCGCCTCTTTGGTCTGCGGCATCACATTATCATCGGCAGCTACAATAATAATAGCAATATCCGTCACTTTCGCACCACGGGCACGCATGGCGGTAAATGCCTCGTGACCCGGAGTATCCAAGAATGTAATATGACGTCCGTCTTCCAATTTCACATTGTAAGCACCGATATGCTGGGTGATACCACCTGCCTCACCGGCAATTACATTTGCTTTACGAATATAGTCCAGTAATGAAGTCTTACCATGATCAACATGTCCCATTACTGTCACAATCGGAGCACGCGGCTGCAAATCTTCTTCGTTATCTTCCTCTTCTGTAATAGCCTGTGCTACCTCGGCACTTACATATTCTGTCTTGTATCCGAATTCTTCCGCTACCAGGTTGATTGTCTCGGCATCCAGACGCTGATTGATAGAGACCATGATACCGATACTCATACAAGTAGCGATAACCTGAGTAACAGGAATATCCATCATACTTGCCAATTCGTTCGCAGTAACGAACTCGGTCAGTTTCAATATTTTGCTATCTTCCTGTTCCATCTCCTCCTGTTCCATCAGGCGGTTCTGAACATTTTCACGTTTCTCCTTACGATACTTGGCAGCCTTGTTCTTAGTCTTGTTAGTCAGACGTGCCAATGTTTCCTTAACCTGCTTTGCCACATCTTCATCACTAACTTCCGCTTTTACAACAGGTTTCTTGAAACGGTCTTTATTAAATTTGCCTCCACCCTGATTGTTATTGCCATTAGGTTTGGAGTTATTGTTCCTATTCGGTCTGTTAGCGTTATCGTTACGTTGGTTATTATTAGATGCTCCTCCAGCATTTGTTGTACCGGCAGCATTTATATCCACACGTTCCTTATTTATTCTATTGCGTTTTTTCTTCTTTGCGGCATCATCGTTAACCGAGTTTTTAGAAATCTTATCGTCTCCCTTACGGATTTCTTTGATAATAGCATCCTTCATCAGTTTACGCTGTTCCTGACGCTGCTTATCTTTCTCTTCTCTCTCTTTCCGTTTTTCTTCCTTCGATTTCTTTTTCGGACGGGTAGACTGATTCAATGCAGCCAGATCAATCTGACCTACTACATTAATTTTCGATTTAAATTCAGTAGGACGAATTTTAAATACATCGTCTTCTTCTTTTTCCTGAACGGGTGCTGCTTCGGGTGTTTCTTTTTCCATCTCTTTCACCTGGGGTGTCTTTTCTTCCGTCTTTTCAATTTTAGGCTCTTTCTTCTCTTCCAGAACTGGAGCAGGAGCAGGTTGAGGAGCAGGTTCCGGTTTCTTTTCCTCTACCACCACAGGCTTCGGCGTTTCCTTCTCGGGTTGGGGAGTTTCCTTCCTCTCAACCACCTTTTCCACCACGGGTTCTGCTTTCGGAGTTTGTTCAATAACTTTCGCAGCTGGTTCTACAACCTTTGGCGCAGTTTTCTTGTTCAAATTGTCCAGATCTATTTTACCCACTTGCTTCAGTTTGGGGCGTGCCTCTTCAGGAATAACAGTTTTCACCACCTCTTCTTTCTCTTTCTTAGATTCAAAACCTTCGATAGAGATAGAAGCTTTGTTGCGGTCCTTGTTCTGTCTTTCCTGACTAAATTTTTCAGACTCTATTTTTAAATTTTTATCTGTGCTGAACTCTTTCACAAGTACAGCATATTGTTCTTCGGTAATTTTCGCATTAGGACTAGCCTCAATGGTATAGCCCTTCTTCTGCAAGAATTCAACTACCGTCGTTATTCCTACATTTAAATCTCTTGTTACTTTGTTCAGTCTAATCGTCATACTCGTTTTTTAATTATTAACTACGAGCCGGGACTGAAGAGTTACTCTTCAAATTCAGCTCTTAAAACTCTCAACACGTCATCAACCGTGTTTTCTTCCAGGTCCGCTTTTTCTATCAACATCTCGCGCGGAGCATTCAATACAGCCTTGGCTGTATCCAATCCAATATTCTTGATGGCTGTGATAACCCACTCATCAATTTCATCCTTGAATTCATCAAGGTAGATATCCTCATCCATCGCGCTCTCATCCAATTCGCGGTACACATCAATCGTATATTCGGTAAGCATACTGGCGAGTTTGATATTCATTCCCCCCTTACCGATTGCCAAAGACACTTCTTCCGGTTTCAGATATACTTCTGCTTTTTTCTCCTCTTCGTGCAACACAATAGAAGAAATCTTAGCCGGACTCAACGCACGCTGAATGAACAACTGAATGTTAGAAGTATAGTTGATCACGTCGATATTTTCATTACGCAACTCGCGCACAATACCGTGGATACGTGATCCTTTTACACCTACGCAGGCACCTACCGGGTCTATACGGTCGTCATACGACTCAACTGCTATCTTAGCACGTTCTCCGGGAATGCGCGCAATCTTCTTGATAGTGATCAACCCGTCATTGATTTCGGGTACTTCCATTTCAAACAGGCGTTGCAAGAACACAGGTGAAGTACGGCTCAGAATAATCTTCGGATTATTATTTTTATTATCTACACGGGCCACTACGGCACGGGCAGTTTCGCCTTTACGGTAGAAGTCACTCGGAATCTGTTCAGTCTTGGGCAAAAGCAGTTCGTTGCCTTCATCATCCAGCAACAACATTTCTTTCTTCCATATCTGATAGACTTCCGCACTGATTACAGTACCCACCCTATCAATATATTTATTATACAAGCTATCTTTCTCCAGTTCTAAAATCTTCGATGCCAGTGTCTGACGCAAGTTCAGGATGGCACGGCGGCCAAACTTGGCAAAGATTACTTCATCGGTCACTTCCTCACCCACCTCATAAGACGCATCAATTTTCTGTGCCTCGGTCAATGAGATCTGCATATTGGGATTCGTCAAATCCTCATCTGCTACAACTTCACGGTTACGCCATATTTCAAAATCTCCCTTGTCAGGGTTCACAATAACGTCGTAATTTTCATCAGTGCCAAACATTTTCGCGATCACACTACGGAAAGACTCTTCGAGTACACTCACCATAGTTGTTCTATCAATATTCTTTAATTCCTTAAATTCCGAAAATGTATCAATCAAGCTGATTGTTTCTTCTTTTTTGGCCATAATTATTTAAAACTAATTAAGTATTTAGTGTATTTTATCTCATCATATGCAAAAGTAATATCCTCCTCTACCAGTTTGGGGCGTTTGGCTCCTTCCGGTTTCACTTTCTTTTCAATGGTTACGGTAAAGTTCTCTTCATTTGCATCCTTCAATACACCTTCCAGCTTCTTTCCCTCTTTAGTCAGGATTTCCACCTCCTTACCAATGTGTATCAAGTACTGTTGCAATACCTTGAAAGGTTGTCCTATACCGGCCGAACCCACTTCCAGTTCATAATCCTCTTCTTCACGGTCCAGTTTAGACTCAATATAGCGGCTAAGTTCTACACAATCGTCAATCCATACTCCCTCGGCATGGTCAATTTCTACCACAATTTTGTCATCCGGGCTCACCGTGACATCTACCAAAAAGTAATCTTTACCTTCCAGCCACTCGTCAACAATCCGGGTTACTACATTTTTATCTATCATTTATTCACTATTAAGAACAAAAAAAGGGCTTAATCAAGCCCCACCATTCATCCGTTTCGGTGCAAAGATACAAATTATCTACCAGTGCTACAAAATATTCTATTAAAAAATTGTAGTTTTGCAGAAACTTATAACACTATGGATAAAAACAGTTTAAATACGAACAAGCAGTTCATGATAGGTAACGGTATGCTGGCTTTTGGAGTCTTTGCCGTTATTATCATTTTTTTGTATATGTCCTTCCGTTTCCAACGCAAGGCTGACAAAGTACAGACTTATGAAGGAGTCTACAACATAGAACTGACTAACAGTTTTGCCGGAGACAGTATAGCGGTATATCTAAATGACAGTCTGCTACTGGACCAAACCATGCCCGACGCCAACCTGAAAGTGGAGATAAAACGCTTTGCCGAAGATAATGTACTGATGGTCGTAGATAACAAAACAGACAAGACCACACCTTTCAACCTGAATCCGGAAGGTAGCCGGGTAGAGGTTAAAAAGAGTGGAGATGTAATTTATATCTTGGAAAGAGAAGCCGATTCCCTTTTGGAATAAAGGGAAACAGCGACAAAGCCGATCAATACGATAAAGACACCCACCAAAGCCGGATACCGATAACCCAATCCGGCATCTATGGGTAGCCCACCGGCATAAGCACCAATGGCATTGCCCAAATTAAAAGCGACTTGCACACAGGCCGCTCCCATCATTTCTCCTCCGCGTGAATTCCGGAGTAACAATAATTGTTGTGGAGCCGAAACAGCAAATAATCCTGCCGTACATATACACATCAATATTACTGCCAACCAAGAAACAGAAGCCGCAAAGAAAATGGCAAGCAAACCGGAAGCCATAATAACCTGTGTATATTTTACCACACGGGCAGCCCCATACTGATCAGAAAACTTTCCACCCATCAAGTTTCCTACAGTCATGCTAAGACCTGCCAACACCATAATAAAAGTCATGCTGTTTTCACTGAAACCTGCCACGTGCGTCATCAAAGGAGTAACATAACTATACCAACAAAAGATGCCTCCGTTTCCGAACATGGTCGTAAATATCAACAACCATGGAGCCAGATTCTTCAAAAAACGGAACTGTCCTTTCAAACCTGTATCTGGCAAAGCAGGCAGTGAAGGAACCCATTTCCAAATATAGAACAAAGTAATCAGTCCCCATACTCCATTAAAGAGAAAAGGAATACGCCAAGACATTATATTACTCATGAACGTACCCAAAGGTACACCAAAAAGATTGGCAATCGTCATACCCGACACCATCAATGCCACTGCCTGCGAACTTTTTCCTTTATCAGCCACTCTTTCCGCCACAATGGAACCAACCCCAAAGAAGGCGCCATGAGGCAATCCGGAAATAAAACGCATCATCAACATCATCCAATAATTCACTGAAGCGGCAGCACACAAATTACCACAAATATAAATAACCATCAAACCTAACAGAATATGTTTCAGCGGACGGGTACGAGCCACCAAAACCATCCCCGGTGCTCCTACGCACACACCTAGTGCATAAGCCGAAATAAAATGTCCTGCTTGCGGAATACTTATATGCAAGTCCTTCGCTACATCGGGCAAAATGCCCATCATTACAAACTCGGCAATGCCCAATCCCAATGTGCCGAACGCCAAAGCCGTCAAACTCTTCTTCATACCTGAATAAAAACAATCCATTAATTAAAAAACGTACAAAAATAATTGTTATGTTTTCAGATATAAGTGTTTTTAGCACACTTTTATAAGAAAAGGAATGATTACTTGCTTTATGTCAATTTATTGTTGCCACATGCAAAAGAGGTCAAACATTTTAGCTTCACGTTCAGAAGTTAAAAAGAACAAACAAACCTCTCTACAAAGCCATGCTTACTAATCAACATTCACACTAAACAAACCTTTGCTTCCTGCTCCATTATCAACATCCCGTAAACTCTGATTGATTTTACATTCAGCACTTTTCAGTTTAGTACTTTTATACGAAAACAAGCCTTTGCTTCCTGCTCCGCTAGCGACAGCATTTGAACTTTTCGTTATTATACACCTATCACTCAATTCATAACCGTAATCCGGCTGAGTGCTTTCACCCACCCGAACATCTACAATTCTTGTGTCTTCATAATTATAAACATTTAGTATATTAAGATAATTCTTTGTCTAAATAACACAAAATAAATTCGTTTCTCGCTTGCAATATTTCTGCAAAACTGTTTTTTACTATATTCACGTTCGGTAAAGCGATCTTATCAAGATACTTATAATGAATATCATCTGCACAGGATATAATGTAACCATCATGAGTAACGACCAATTCATTAAGGAATGGAATGCTGAGTAAAGGATAACTAAACTCCAACACCTTATTTCCCCCTCTGATATTTCATTTTATTGCCTCTGTATACATATTCCTCTATTTTTCCGGTTAATATATTTTCTTTCAGAAACAGTTCATACGCCATTGCTTTCGTCATACAAATCCTTATATCAATAGCATCCGGACTGTTATCATTATTCATAAAATCAAGACAGAGTGAAACAAAACCAAGCAAGGATTCACACGACAAACTTTTCAATGGTTTCATTTCAAATGGTGAATAATACATGATAGGAGCAAAATTAAATTTATCAACTCCTAATTTCCAATATGCAAGCAACATGGATAATAAATCAGCTCCATTATCATCAAAAATAGTAGAAGTAATGTTTATTTTATCTCGATGCTCCACATTTTCAATCAACTCATAAACCGTATTGTATCCATTCTCACCCCTTATCAAATCATTGTATTTTCCAGAGCCCTCAAGACTAATTTCAAGGTATGAGATGTTGGTTGCAAGAACTTCGTCATACCCCTGAATATCCATACTCATTCCATTTGAAACAACTCCATAATATTCTCCTATCTTCCTTATATTCCGCTAAAAGATTCAGGATATCAAAGATTCTATTATCCAAAAAAGATTCTTTACCCGAAAAATGAAAATGTTTCATACCCATTCCAATAGCTTCATCAAGAAAACTTCTCCATCTTGCCAAAGAAACCGACTCTGATATGGGCCGGGCATCTCCAAAATAACAATGCCTACATTTCAGATTACATTTATTACTGACGAATGAATCTATAATCATAGGTTCATTCTGCCGCAGCTTGGCATCTATATGTTCCATAAAAGATGCCTTATCTATATATTTTTTCAGATTTCCAATCATCTGGCAACTTCGTAATACAATATATAAGTAGAATTCATTAACGGATTATCTTCTTCATAAGATATCGTATCTGTGATTTCGGACATATCAACGTCCAAAATCAACTGGGCCTTATCCATACCGACTTTATATTTATATATACTTGCCGATTTAAAACCTATATCTTCTTTACATTCCAAAGACATTTTCAGATGTTTCACCGTACCTGCCAAAAAATTAGGCAATGTAGTATAGTCGCAATCTGTAATATTCAACATATTAGGCCAGCACCATTCAATCATCAAATCAACAATACTACCGGGACTTTTTACTTTGCCATAAGAAACAACAACCTGCTTCAACAAAGAATCCTGTCCGTTATCAGCAATTCTTGCACATAATTTTTTCTGCTTCCCACCAACACGCTCGAACGCTTGTATGTTTATATCTTCAAAGTTAACAATGGTATCACCTGCCACCAGCAGTTGGAATGTACTGATTTTATGCGAAACAACACCTCTTATATTTAATCGGACAAAGGAATCTCTCTTGTTTCCCATACCTCTTTTTTCTATTGTATTCTTTATCTCTATTGAATCAATATCAATGTTATTCTGTATATATTCCCCCAATTCATTGTATAAATACTCTGTGGTCAAGAAAAAGCGTCCTTTGAATGGCACAATTTTCATCATTTCCTGCAATGAACGAATCATTGCATCTTGCTCGTTCAATTTAACATTCAATACTTCCACCCTTTGACTCATCGATTTGTACCGTTCCCTCAACATAGCAAAAATAATAGTCAGGCATACAAATACATATACTACCCACGCAGGAAACGAAAGCAAAATTGATTTAATATCAAGATCAGGCTGCGTAAATAGTTGCAAAGCCTGTATAACCCCACCCAGTGTTGCAAAGCCGCCAAATGTCTTTATACCTAAGTTGTACAAGTATAATCTATTTTCCATATTGTGGTTTGTCTGTTTCTAGTTGCTTTAACTCATTATTCAAAATGTCTATTTCTCTCTGTATATCGTTCCATTCCAAACGCCCAGTTGTCATCTTCTGCTTTAACTTCAAATCCCTGATTTTTTTCTTTATCTCTTCTATTTTATTCATGGTATATACAATTTATTGATTACAAATTCAATGAACAGACTCTAAGCGGGAAAGAAACAAACTATTCTTCAGAGTCATTTCCTTTAAAAAAAGCGGGGAAAGAAACGCCCGTTGCCGGATACGTATGCTTTCCCCGCTTGAAAGAATTTATAATTTCTACTTTGGGTAGAAGTTGCTTCTCACGAAGGAGAAGCGGACTTTTACTTTATAGTATGATTATTTTTTAATCATCTAAATTCAGATTAGAGGTTAGATTTTACAGTTACAGGAATTGTACCAACCGCAACACCCCAAGTGTATGTAACCGTAACTTTCACATTGATAGTCTTGTTGGCTGTCAAAGCTACACCATCATTCTGCCATGTAAATTCACCCGTTGTAGCATTTACACTAGCTCCCTTAGCAGCATCCTCTTCCGATACTTCGAACTTAGCTGCCTGAGCATTATAGTAACCGGCAATAGTAGCATCCATCGTACCGTTTTCAATTACTTTTTCACCAGCAATGCTTACCAAGTTGATTGCAGAATTCAACTGCAATTTATCGGCAGGATTCTTCTTGTCTGTAGTTTCAAACTTGGCATCTTTCTTCAAAGTGATATTCTTCAACGGGTCAGCAAACTTAACCTGGATCTTAGTACCATTGTCAATCTTCTGGCCATTAATCAGAACAAATACCATTACATCAACCGGATCGATCTTAGAAATGTTGATACGGTTACCTTCTTTATCATTGCAAGATCCTGTATAGGTCAGGATATTGTTAGTCAAATCAAAATCTGTACGAGTTTCACCAGCTACTGTTTCAAATACCAAATCAAGGTCTTTATTCTTATATCCGCGACGTAAGTCACCAGACATGACATAATTAGAACCTACAAGTTTACCGGCATTAATCATATAACCGTCTTTCCAGTAATCATTGTCTTTAACCAAAGTTACTTCAGGATATACTACCTTAACCTCATAAACAACTTCTGCACCTGTATTACCAATTTTAAATACTACTTTGTACTTGCCAAGCTGCTCCTTAGTCAAGATATTCTTAACATCTACATACAAGAAGTTTTCATTGTTTTCATATGCTGTGCCAGCAGAAATAACACCATTACTACTGCTTGTTTGTACATATTCACTTCTTTCTGCATCCCAAATATAATATTCACGAGTATATCCTGCACTCCAGAAAGTTTGAGAAGACATGCCCAATGTATTATATACATCATTCATATCAAACTTGAATCTATAATCTTTTGATTCAAGAGTTAATTCATGAGTTTCAGATTTGGTATAAGTCTTAGTAGTAGCAATCTTCTCAACTGACGATACAGTCAATTCTTTTTCAGCCAATTTATATCCGTCTTTCTTATCATATACAGATACGATGAAAGTACAATTATGACCTACAGAAGAAATTTGTCCATTCGTTTTGATAACACCATTTTCTACAGTGAAATAATTGCCTTTGTCTTCACCAGCTTTCTTAGCTACTTCGTAGTAAGGAGCAAAACCGTATTTTCTCAAATCTTTGTATGAATTATAAGAAGTGTAGTCGCCAACACTTAAAGTATCAGCAACATTCAGTTCACCTGTATATAAAAGGTTCATCGGAATAGTGGTACTCCAATTCATATAGGATTCATCTCCATTATCATCCTTACGAGCTTCGAATACTGTCAAGTTTCTACGATCGATTGTTTGAGATGTAAGCAAATGATAAGTAGAGAGTGCGCTCTGCGCATCATTCTGAACCTGTAAAGCCACAGCATATTTCTTATTCTTCAAAGAGAATGCTTCACCAGCTTAGCTTTTACAGTCAAAACACCATCAGCAAACGATTTGTCAGCAACATCTAAGATAGAACCTGCAGCTCTTGACTGTACTTCATTTACCAAGAAACCAATATTTGCTTTTGCCAAATCAATACTTGCAGGAGAAACACGATAGTTGAAAACAATATCGTTAGTCAATGAAACATTATTATCCCACAAATGGTTCTTATCGTTAAGCTCGTCACCAACAGGAATATTGATAGCAACTACTTTAGTCTGCATATCACTATATGTCGGCATAAACACCACGTTCAAAGCAGCTGCAGCGGCAGTAGCAGGAAGAACGATTGACTCATATTCCCCGGTAGTCTGGTTATACACATGCAATTCATAGTTATCACCATTCTTCACCACGTAGGTACTGGTTCCGGCAGCAGAGATACCTGTATCTTCCACTTCTTTTGTCTCGGTGTTATAAGCAAACCAGTTACCGTTTTCACCGATATAAGGAGATACACCAGCAACACCAGCTTCGCCAGCTTGACCAACAGCCTGATACTCGGTCTTTACATCATTCTTATACCAGAAACCGTCAGTACCAATCTCCCATTTCACAGCATCAGCACCAGCAGCACCATCTTTACCATTCGTAATGGTATAAGAAGTGTTATCCGAAAAAGTTACGGTAAAACCACCAGTAGTTGGAGCCAAACTTGTAATCCATTTGCCTTCATTTACTTTTGCCTGTAAAGCACTCAGATCTCCTTTAAGAGTCGACAACTCTTTATTGATGTTGTCAATGTCATCATCATAGTCTTTACAAGACACAAATGTTCCCGTTGACGAAACCATCAAGGCACTTAAAAAACTTTTGTTCATAATAGAAAAACTTTAAATTTATAAATTTAAAAAACTAAAAGGATTGCATCTCATTATTAAAACGTTTATTTTTTGTTCATAATAGCAAAAACTTTAAATTTATAAATTTAAAAAATTATATATACGACAGTCCACTTTACGAATATTCGCTTCCTTGCCGACAAACTCCTCCTCCCAATGCCGCTGGGCGGCCTTGAAAAGCAAGTTCTTCTGCCGCTCGGAAACGGCACTACTTCGTTTACGTCTTAGAAATAGATATTCCATCTGCTCTATGTTAATTTCATTCATTCTCATCGCTTCAAAGACATACTTTATCATATAATAAAGGAACTTAAAAACGACATTTTCTATAGATCTCTTACCAAGAGATCTATAGAAAGTAACTAATGAACAATATATCAACATATTATATCCTATTTCAAATAGGATAAAGGAGTATAAAAATGGACTTGGAAGCTTATTTTTTATATAAATTCCTATTTTTTTTGCCAAAAATGTATTAGTTCTCAAAACTTTGCTTATTTTTGCACAGAAAATGTATATCTCTTGGTAAGAGATATACAAATAAGCATATATAAAAGAAGGAAACAATCAATTGTTAATCAATTGATTACTATCACAAAAAAGAGATTCTCTCCTTAAAAAAGATTCACCGAAATAATTTGAACAAACTCTTTGAACGGAAATCGGTCAACAAGTTTCAAGCATCAAGCCAACTTAATCACTTTACGAAGTCAATTTCTCCAGAAAAGAACTTAAAGAAACATTATTTCCTGAGCCGATAAACCGGTAACTTGGGCAATTTACATCAAATGCAATACCGACCTGTTTCATTTTTAGCATTCTTCCTTACGACCTGTTTCAAATCCTTCCTAAAGACCTGTTTCGAGTCCCTCTTTAAGGTCCTCCTCACGTCCTTTCTTCAATTGGGTAGACATTACGCTATACCAATCACGGAAGCTCTTCAAATTTTCCCAATGTTCACCAAACTCCCTAGAGGTGAATTTCGCAATCTCGGCAGCCTCGAAAAAACGATCGAATACACGGCTCTGCAACGCACACAGACGCTCAAGAAGGGAAGATAGATTACGCAGAACGAACAGGCATTTGTCAAACATGCCCTCCACCTTATCTTCCTTCTTGTTGAACTTCAGGATTTCAAGAAGCAAGGACTTAAAGATAAGAAAAAAAATCCTTAAGAGAAAAAGGATTTAGCATAAGTATAAACACAAATAAAGTTGCTTTGAACCATACATCAAAGCAACTTTCATAAAAGCCGGAACGAATGAAAACATTCCTTATTTTTTCTCTTCTTCGACAGAAGACAGTGGCGTACTGTTCTCTTTATAAGCAGCAAATCCTTTCACCTTTGTCCGTTCCTTATTAACACTTTCCGAAGCGGCACTACCCAGTTGCTGCAAATTTTGCTTGATAGCATCGTGAGTAACAAAGAAATGATCGAGCATAGCTTTCAGATATTCGTCCAATTGGCCTTCTTTGGGAGTAAAGACCGTATGACATTTGGAATGAAGCCCCACGTTTTTCTCATCCTCATCCGCCGTAAAGACAGTGGTCACCAACGAATCCACATTGACCAGATTGACAATCTCTTTTAAGTAAGGTAAAGCCGGATTATCCATACTGATAGACGCCCACCACGGATTCCATATCATGATGAACCGGGCCTCATCCTCCACCGCAATATAAAAATCATCACCTTGATATTTAAAGACAATATGTCCTTCCTCATTGGTTTCCGGCTGACAGCCTATCTTTTTGAGCACAGCTATAACCAGCTCTTCCGTACCGATATCCTCCAAGTCTTCCTTTGTCATACGGTCCAAACGGTCTCTACGTTTTTTACGCTCATGACGGATGCGAAGAACTAAAAATGCAAGCGGCCACAATGCCAATGCAATAACAGCGATTAGAATGGTGAGGTCGGTCATATCTGTTTGCGATTTAAGGGTTCAACATCAAAATACAGATAGTTGCTACACTATGCTAAACAAATATAGCAATTATAATCTTAAAAACATCTATTTCCATCGATTTATTTCAAGTGTTTCTTTATCCAAAGCAAATGCCCGTATTCTGTGTCTTCAGAAGTCCAGTGCTCGTTGACTGGAGTAATCAACGCCTCTTTCGGACAGTTCAGTACATTATAGACAATGTAACTGGTAGTAGGAGGACAAGTATTGTCATTGAATCCCCATGTCATATAAACAGGAACAGTAATCTGTTTGGCAAAATTCACCACATCATAATATGCAAGGGTCTTCATCTTGGCAGGTGTATCCATATCTACCGTATTCTTAAAAAGATGAGGATATCCCCCGGCACGGCCGGCTTTGTAACCTGCCATATCACTTAAAGCGGGATGGTTTGCCACACATGCCGTAACACGCTTGTCAAGTCCTGCCGTAATCAAAGCCAAAGCTCCCCCTTGGCTCCCCCCTTGCACAATAACATTTTTACCATCCCATTCAGGTAATGAAGTCAGCAAATCAATGCTGCGGACGCAAGCCAGATAAACCCGTTTCATATAATAATTTTCACGGCTATCCAAGCCGTTTACCAAATAACCGTTTTCCCGACTACTGAAAGCGCGGCTTATTTCGCCGAAAGTGTCCTCATCCAGCTCCGGATTCAAGCCGTGGATTTCTATCTCAAAGCGGATACAGCCTTCTTCCGCATAATATTTATGCCTCATAGGCCCTTTGATCGTCTTGATACCTGCCTCCCGGAGGACACAGCACTACCGGATACTTTCCTTCCGCCTTAGGATAGAACAGATAACCATAAATACACTGGTTCTGCTTATTCAGCTGAAGTCTGATCAAGTAACAGTCTATTTTGTCCGTAGAATATTTCTCTACGTACTCTTTAGTATAAGTCAGAGGGAACTGGGCTGCTTCCGCCTTAGTCTTATTCCAGAATTCATTAAAATCAGAAGGCAACTGGGTATAGGGTTGAAGCTTCTCAGGAGAGAAGCCGACTTTGATATGGTGGGAATAAGTTTTACCTCCTAGTTTAGCCGTCAGACGACAATCACGAAAACCGGGCTCTTTCATTGTCCCCATAGAAATAACCGCTTTTCCATTCTTCAGTTTTACAGTTCCCTTGGTATCCGAAGGCATCATGTCGCCTCCCAGCTCATATAAAACCTCCACACCATCTTGCGGAATACCATATTTATAGAACTGAACCTCGATCTTCGCTTTCTCGCCTGTCTTGTACAACCAGTCGGCATGATCGGGTACAGTTACCCAAAGCACATCACTCCGATAAGGATAATTTTCGGCCGCTGCTGAAAGAACGAACAAGACAGCCCCAATAAGCATGCTTAAAAATCTGTTTTTCATTGTAATTCTATTTAATGGTTCTAAAAATCAGTATTAAATCTGCGTAACTCCGCACGCAAGGCACGAGCTCTCCCTCCTGTCATACTATCCAGCAATTCCCAAAAACGAGGACCGTGATTCATTTCCTTGGTATGAGACAATTCGTGTAACAGTACATAGTCCATCAAATGGGGAGGCAACAACATCAAATAACAGGAAAGATTGATACTGCCTGTCCCCGAACAACTTCCCCATCTTCCCCTGCTGCCGGTAATCTTCACACGTTTAAATGGCAAATGATACTGTTCGGACAAGGCAGATAAAAGAGGTGGCAGATACTCTTGTGCATTTTTCTTCATGGCACGGATGATGGCATTACGTACCAGCCTTTGTACTTCAGGTAAAGAAAAATCCACATTCCTCGGACAGATAATCTTGACTCCCTCCTCGGTAAAACGTACGGAAAAGCAAGTAAAGTTACCTTGCTCCAGCCATAAACGGAAACAGGGAGTGTGAATACGAAAATTTAGATCAATCGGTTTCTTGCTCACTTTCCTCCAGTCCTCCAACAGACGTTGCCTGTATTGCTCCACCACCTCCAGCACTTTGCTGCTTAAACTATAAGGAGGAACAGTAACATGCAGTCCGTCGGGCTTTACCCGCATAGTAACATTACGCGCCAGCTTGTGTGTACGCACTATAATACGGTCAAAATCTTTATCCGGAAGTACTCTTTTAGTTGCCATACGGATACAAAGATACAGCTTTCCAATAAAAAAAGGCAGAGATTTGCAACTTTCCAGGAATCTTCACCGTCTAATTAACAGAAACCAATTAAATATATATATTACCATGAGAACAAAAACTATTTATTTTTTCAGTCTTTTTCTGACAATCACAATGATGACAGGCTGTTTCCACATATCATCAGGCCCGAAACCCAGCAAGAGTAAAATGACCAAAAAATATAGCGTAACTCCTTTCAATAAGATAGAGAACAAAGCACCTGCCAACATTGTCTTTACTCAAGGGAATGCGACCAAAGTAGAAGCCGACGGTCCGGATAATTACATCCCCCAACTCATTGTCATGGTCAAAGACAGTACGCTGAGTATCAGTATGGATAAAGACAAATTCAAAAACTTCAAAAGTTCAAAAATCAATATCTCAATTACCAGTCCGGTTTTATGCAATATCAAGCAAAGAGGTGTAGGAAGTATTTATCTGAAAGACAGCGTGAAAGTAACAGATCTTTCTATCAGTGCCGAAGGTGTGGGGAGTATTGAAGCAAATGCATTAATGGCACGTTGCATCAAAGTATCCCAAGAAGGAGTAGGCAGTATCAATTTAAAGGGACAGGCCGGTCATGCGACATATTATTTGGAAGGAGTAGGCAGCCTGAAAGCAAAAGACATGATTGTTTCTGATGTTGTAGTTGAACAAAACGGTGTGGGAAGTGTTTCTTGTTATGCATCCGGGACGATAAATATCAGTGCCCAGGGAGTAGGAAGTGTAAACTACTACGGTGACCCTCGGGTTACCGGACTAAAAAAATCCGGAATCGGAAGCGTTAAGAGCAAATAACTCATTTCATAACTCTCTCTTTACATTAAATTATCTACCAAGCAAAAAAGGATTACTGCTCACGCGGTAATCCTTTTTAAAATTATTTAGTTAGTTAATTTAAAATTTGAGAGAATTGAAACTTCACAGCCTCGAATTAAAAAGTTGTTTTAATAAGCACTAACTATCATATTTATATAAAAGCAAATGAAAATGTTCTAATTTGTTTTCCCTGTCCCTGTACCGGTATCATCAGCGGTAATCTTTGTCACCGTATCTGTAGGCAATACAGGTTCGTATGCCACTTGGGGATCGGTAGTAGAATCCTGATACTCATCGTGTACCGATACCGTATCACTATCACCGCCTTCCATAGCGTGTTGCATCACTGTACCCATAAGAAACAACACGGCAATCATTGCAGCCGCTTTAAACAGAGGCATAAAGCGCGTACGCATAGTCAGACGTTGCGCTTTTACCACCGGTCTTTCTATCCGGGTCAGGATTCTGGTATCAAAATCATCGCCCAAACCTTTCTCCTTCTCCACATCCTGATAAGCAAACAACTGCTTGTAACGGAGTAAATGAGCAGGCACTTCCTTCTGACGAAAGAATGAACGTAGTATTTGCTCTTCTTCCAATGAAGTTTCGCAATTCCAATAACGTTCCAAAAGCTGTTCAATATATTTATAATCCATAATCCTCTATTTCAGTGTATCTTTGTTTTATCTTCTGCCGGGCACGGAAAAGGGTTACTTTCACCTGTTCTTCCGTAATCTGCAGAATATCTGCAATCTCTTTATAACTCTTTCCTTCCACATCCCTCAACTGCATAATTGTACGCTGTCTTTCGGGAAGCTCATTGACCAGACGGTGAACCAACTGCATTTGTTCGTTCTGCGCCAACCGGTCATAAGGCGTCAATGTATCAGGCATCTCCCGCACTTCAGAGGTCAGTTGCAAATTCTGCGCTTCCATCTTCTGGCTGCGGTCAATTGCCAAGTTACGAGCAATGGTCAGGCAATATGCCTCGATGGATTCAAACTGCGGCCATTCATCCCGCTTGTTCCATACCCTGATCATCGTATCCTGCACCACATCCTCCGCTTCAGCACTATTCAGCGTAATACGAAGCGCCAACCTGTAGAGCTTGTCTTTCAGGGGCAGAATATCGTTTCGGAAACTGATCTCTCGCATTGCTCTGTAATAATGACGGGTGAGTTACACTAAAGTTACACTCACCCGCCTGTTTTTTTTGAATTATTTTTTGATTACGGTTCCACTTCCTTCATTAATGGCTGATGCTAAGGTTATTACCACCTGACTGACTCCTGCATCAATGGCAGAAAAAGAATTTTCCAGCTTGGGAATCATCCCTCCTTGAATAATGCCTTGCGCTACAAATTCTTTAAACTCTTCAGGAGTAATGACAGGAATTACACTGTCATCATCATTTTCGTCACGCAATACGCCCTTTTCTCAAAGCAATAAACCAATGTCACATCAAACAAGGACGCCAATGCTTTGGCGGTTTCTCCGGCAATGGTATCAGCATTGGTATTCAGCATGCTTCCTTTACCGTCATGGGTCAATGGAGCCATAACAGGCACAATGCCCTGACGGATCAATGTCGCCAGGAAACCGGCATTTACTTTCTCCACATCACCAACAAAGCCATAGTCCACGTCTTTTACCGGACGCTTTACCGAACGGATCACATTCATATCGGCTCCGGTCAGTCCAATGGCATTCACACCTTTTGCCTGAAGGCCGGCTACAATATTCTTGTTCACCAGTCCGCCATATACCATGGTTACCACTTTCAGCGTTTCTGCATCCGTAATGCGGCGGCCATTCACCATCTTGCTTTCAATCCCTAGTTGTGCCGCCAGTCTGGTAGCAGAGCGCCCGCCACCGTGTACCAACAACTTATAACCTTCTATAGCAGAGAAATCAGCCAACAACTGATTAAGTGTAGACTCTTCCTCTACAATTTTTCCACCTACTTTTATGATAGTCAGTTTCTCTTTCATGCTATTATTCCAAATAAGTATATCCGTACAACCCGGAACGATAATTAGAGAGGAATTCTTTTCCTTCCTCTACAGAAATTCTTCCTTCCTTCACTGATTTGGTCACCCAGGTTTCCAGTGTACGCACCAATTTCTTCGGGTTATATTGTACATAATCCAAAACCTCGGCCACCGTTTCACCATCAATTACCTGATCAATAGAATACCCTTTGTCATCCACCGTAACATGCACCGCATTGGTATCTCCAAACAAATTGTGCATATCACCCAGAATCTCCTGATAAGCACCAACCAAAAATACACCTATATAATAAGCGTCTTTTCCCTTCAACGAATGTACCGGCAGGTCATGCGATACATAACGGGTAGAGATAAAATTGGCAATCTTTCCATCCGAATCACAAGTGATATCCTGCAAGGTAGCATTTCTGTCGGGCTTCTCATCCAGACGCTGGATAGGCATGATAGGGAATATCTGATCTATCGCCCACGAGTCCGGCAACGACTGGAACAACGAGAAATTACAAAAATATTTATCAGCCAGCAGTTTGTCCAGTTTGCGGAACTCATCGGGCGCATGTTTCAGCCCCGAAGCAATCTGATTGATCTCACGGGTCACCGACCAGTACAGACGCTCTATCTGGGCACGGGTCTTCAAATCCACAATACCGTGGCTGAATAAATCAAGTGCTTCCTCACGTATCTGCTGTGCATCGTGCCAAGCCTCCACCATACGGCTCTGATTCAGATTATCCCAAATCTCATAAAGTTCATGTACCAGTTCATGATCATTTTCACCCACTTCGAAATCCTCATCCATTTCGGGCAGAGTCGCCGTTTCCAGCACCTCGAAAATCAGCACGGAGTGATGGGCGGTCAGTGAACGTCCGCTTTCGGTAATAATATTCGGATGAGGAATTCCATTCTTGTCACTGGCATCCACCAGCGTAGAGATAGAGTCATTCACATACTCCTGAATAGAGTAGTTCACACTGCTTTCACTATTGGCAGAACGAGTTCCGTCGTAATCCACACCCAAACCGCCGCCGATATCCACAAATTCCACATTAAATCCCATCACATGCAACTGCACATAGAATTGCGATGCCTCACGCAGAGCTGTCTTGATACGGCGTATTTTAGTCACCTGGCTGCCTATATGAAAATGAATCAGTTTCAGACAGTCCTTCATGTCTTTCTTTTCCAGAAAATCAAGCGCTTCCAGCAATTCACTGGATGTCAAGCCAAACTTACTGGCATCTCCTCCGCTATCTTCCCATTTACCACTTCCCGAAGAAGCCAGCTTAATGCGGATACCTATGTTAGGACGCACATTCAGCTGCTTTGCCATTTTGGCTATCAGGCGTAATTCATTCATTTTCTCCACTACCAAGAAAATGCGTTTCCCCATCTTCTGTGCCAGCAGAGCCAGCTCGATATAACTTTCGTCCTTATATCCGTTACAGATAATCAATGAATCCGAATCTGTATTCACAGCTATCACCGCATGAAGTTCAGGTTTGGAACCGGCTTCCAGTCCCAAATTGAATTTCTTTCCATGACTGATGATTTCTTCCACTACAGGACGCATCTGATTTACCTTGATAGGATAAATGATAAAATTCTGGGCCTTATACCCATACTCATCAGATGCCTGCTTAAAGCAGTTCGCGATTTTTTCAATACGATTATCCAGAATATCCGGAAAACGGACCAGCATAGGAGCTGCCACATCCCGCAATTGCAACTCATCGACCAACTCTTTCAAATCGACCTCAACGCCGTCCTTACGAGGAGTTACCACTACATGACCTTTGTCATTGATACCAAAGTACGAAGTTCCCCACCCTGTTATGTTGTAGAGTTCTTCCGAATCTTCAATACGCCATTTTCTCATTTCTTCTTCTGTACAAAGAGTGTGTATTTTACTATATATAATTATTTATTCAATTTCTTTCTCAAGCTGTCAACAGAGGCTTGAATTTGTCTTTTATCCTCCAGCTCATCAGCCTTAAACAGATGTTTCGCCTTTGAATAAAACGGATGTCTTTTCTGTAACGCCTCACAGATAAAATCCATCAGTTCCTCATCACTTTTATTTGCTAACAATGGACGTTGCTGCTTGGCCACTCTCAGACGGCGGAACAATACGGCAGGTTCCACATCCAGAAACACCGTATCACCGCAATCATTCATATACTCCATGTTATCAAAAAAACAAGGTGTTCCTCCACCGGTCGAAACAACCACATCTTCAAACTCGGCCACTTCGTGCAACATTTTCCGTTCCAGTTCCCGGAATCCGTCTTCTCCGCGTTCCAAGAACAGCTGTTGAACGGTTTTATGGAAACGTTCCTCGATAAACCAGTCCAAATCAATGAAATTCAGACTCATTTCACGGGCAAACGCCTTACCTAGAGTCGTTTTGCCCGCGCCCATATATCCTATTAAAAATATACGTGTCATTTTTTTGCTTTTGCAGTGCCCTTTACCTTGGAAGCCGCCTTACTTTTTGCGGATTCTTCGGGCTTTTCGGACTCCTCTTCCATATTCACGGTTCCCCTGTTTCTTGAAGCCGCTTTCGTTTTACGCGTTTCCGCCTTGCTTTTCTGCAATTCAATCACCTTAAAACAAGCCTCCAGACTTAAATCTGCCGGTTCTACATTCTCAGGAATCTTATAATTCTTTTTCTGATAACTGATGTATGGGCCGTAACGTCCGTTCAAGACCTGCATATCAGGGTCAGCATCGAATACTTTAATAAACTTCTTCTCCTGCGCTTCTATCTTATTCTTGATCAACTCTACCGCCTCATCCAAAGAAATCTCCATCGGATCCGTTCCTTTAGGAATAGAAACAAACAGTTTGTCATAGCGCACGTATGGTCCGAAACGCCCTACTCCTACCGTTACCGTATGGCCGTCATAATCCCCCAACGTACGGGGAAGCTTGAACGCATCCAATGCTTCTTCCAACGTAATGGTTTCCATCGACAATCCCTTTGTCAACTGCGCAAAACGCGGTTTTTCCTCATCATCGGCAGTACCAATCTGAATAACCGGACCGAAACGACCGATCTTAACCGATACCGGCTTACCGCTTACAGGATCTGTTCCCAATACCCTTTCACCCACCTTATGCTCAGTCTTAGAGTGAATGGTCTTATCTACCAACGGATGGAAGCCTTTATAGAAACTGTCCATCATGCCAGTCCATTCCTTTTCTCCTTCCGCCACTTCATCGAACTCTTTCTCCACATTTGCTGTAAAGTTAAAGTCCATGATTTCAGGAAAGTATTCCATCAGGAAATCGTTTACCACGATACCGGTATCAGTAGGCAACAACTTGGCCTTTTCATTTCCCGTCATCTCTGTCTTGGTAGTTTCCGTAATCTTGCCGCCTTTCAGTTTCAAGATATCATACGGGCGTTTCACACCTTCACTGTTTCCTTTTTCTACATAACCGCGTTGCTGCACAGTAGAAATGGTAGGTGCATATGTAGATGGACGACCGATGCCCAACTCTTCCAGTTTGCGTACTAGGCTGGCTTCCGTATAACGGGGCGGACATTGGGTAAAGCGCTGAGTCGCCAGGATTTCTTTTCTTATCAGTTTTTCCCCTTTGCTCAGAGGCGGCAACAGACGGCCCTCGTCTTCCTGCTCATTGTCATCATCGTATGATTCCTTGTATACACGCAGGAAACCGTCAAAAGTAATCACCTCGCCGGTAGCGATAAATTTCTCGCTACTGTTGCTGATTACAATAGTAGCCGTTGTTTTCTCCAGCTCCGCATCTGCCATCTGTGAAGCGATGGTACGTTTCCAGATCAGTTCATACAATTTCTGCTCCTGACCGGTTCCGTTCACCGTTTCATTCTCCATATAGGTAGGACGGATAGCCTCATGCGCTTCCTGTGCTCCTTTAGTCTTGGTGGCAAACTTACGGACTTTGACGTATCTTTCTCCCATCAGGGACAAGATAGTCTGCTTGCTGGTATTCAAAGCCAGATCCGAAAGGTTCACCGAATCCGTACGCATATAGGTAATTTGTCCGTTTTCATACAGACGCTGTGCCACCATCATGGTCTGCGCTACTGTAAATCCCAACTTACGGGCAGCTTCCTGCTGCAACGTAGAAGTAGTAAACGGTGCCGCCGGCGATTTCTTCACAGGGCGGGTTGTTATATCTTCAATAGAGAACTGCGCATCCTTACAAGTTTCAAGGAAAGCCTGTGCTTCTTCCTTGGTCTTGAAACGGTTGGACAATTCCGCTTTCACTTCAACTTCATTTCCATCGACATCAGGTACTTCAAACACTGCTGTAACGCGATAAGACGGCTCACTGACAAAAGCATGCACCTCACGTTCACGTTCCACAATCAAACGAACGGCAACAGATTGCACACGTCCGGCAGAAAGAGCAGGCTTTACCTTCTTCCACAATACCGGTGAGAGTTCAAAACCTACAATTCTATCCAGAATACGGCGTGCCTGCTGGGCATTTACCAGATTCACATCAATGTCACGCGGATTTTCGATGGCCTTTAGTATCGCTGTTTTGGTTATCTCGTGGAATACAATGCGCTTGGTCTTCTCAGGGTCCAGCCCCAAGACTTCAAACAAGTGCCATGAAATAGCTTCTCCTTCACGGTCCTCATCGGATGCAAGCCATACCATATCAGCTTTCTTTGCCTCCGCTTTCAATTCGGCTACCAATTTCTTTTTATCTGCCGGTATCTCGTAAGTCGGCTCAAACCCATTCTCTACATCGATACTAAACTCCTTCTTTTTCAAATCCCGGATATGCCCGTAACTGGAAAGGACTTTATAATCATTGCCCAAGAATTTCTCAATGGTTTTAGCCTTGGCGGGTGACTCAACTATTACTAGATTTTTTGCATAATACTATGTATTCCATTTTATTTTGGGGCAAAAGTAGAAAAAAAGCAGAAGCACACCTATATAATAAGGTATGTTTCTGCTTTTTTTTCTTAAAAAAATCCTTTCCGAGTGCCTATTTAACTAAAAAGCCAAAGAAAGCCCGGCTAGAACATTCAGTTTTTCAGCAGGATAGCCGTACTCATAATAATATTGTTTATTCAACAGATTATTCACACGCCCAAAAACAGACAGATCTTTCAGGAAAGTATAACTGGCTCCCACACTCAAATTGCTGATATTGCCCAAACCAAAATCCTTGCTGCTATTCCCTTCTTCTATCACATATTCTTTCCGCTGTACATATTCATATCCCAAATTAACCTTCAATCCTTCAAAAACCTTAGCCTCAGCATAGAAATTCAATTCAAACTTGGGCTTGGTCACTAAATACAGCTCTTCATTTTCATTGTCTGTCTTCCAGCTATAAAATGTACCTTTCAATGAAGCGTCAAACCAGTCCTTATAACCGTATTTCAATTCAGCACCTCCATACGCGGTTTTCGCTTTATCCTGCAAGAAATGAGTAAAATAATACCCGTCCGCATCCACCAGATTGCAAAACAACTCATCTTTACTGATCCGATATCCACCAAAGACATTAAACCACAAACCATTTACCGGAGATGCTTTAAAACCCAATGTAGCATTCAGTGGCACATAGGTAGAAGGCATCCGGGCGTTTAAAGACCAATAAGGTGAAAAAGCATTCAACCGGCGATAATCATTCAGTTCACGCCCTCCCAGCGCATGTAAATAAAGCACATAACTCTCCGAGAACAAGTATTCGGCTTTCACGTCAGGAGACACATCAATACCACTGTCCTCTCCCGACTGCCAATCCACATGAGCACCGACACGGACCCGCCAGTCATCACTTTCCAACATATAATAAGGATTCAAACCCAGTGAAGTATAGTTGCCCATTAAACTGTCCGAAGAATAAAACAGGTTATCCATCTCGAAACGGATGCCTACCCATTGCTCATTATCCAGCTTGCCCCATACATCTCCTTCAGTGTGGACAATCTTCTCCTTACCTGTAGATGCATTGCCTGAATAATCCAGCGGATATTTGATACCAAAATACTTCAATCCGGTCTGCAAAGTGAATTGCAAAGGAAGCGATTCATCTCTGGAAGAAACACCTATGTGAAAATCGCCTAAAGTATGATGCTGTTTATCAGTAGCTCTGGCAGAAGCCGTATGCATTTCGGAATCAGGCATATAGTTAAACACTTGTGATTGCAGGCCGCCACCTAAATTCAAAGTTACCTTGCTGAAATCATGAGAATAGTCCAAACGGAACTCAGTAGAATAAAAACGTGATTTCCAATCCTCAGCATTCCAATGCTTCAGCTTTCCGTTCATGCCATCCAGAGATACCCCGACTTTCAGACGGTCCTTTCCGGTGATATCCCACAGATACCCAGCCTTAAAATCCACATTCCCATAATTTCCATATCCGGCACGGACATATCCACGTTTCGCGCGGTTCATAGCCCATTCACGGGTTATAGGAGACATACTTTCATACGTCCAGGCCGAAACAGGGCGCAAGGCTGTAGCATATTCTATGCCTTTCTTCATTACAGCCGGCTCCTCCACCTAGGCAGGACATTAATCTTTGAGGCATCCATGATATTGGGATTATACTCATTCTCTACCACCACAGTGCGGTTCAACGTACTATCTTGCTGCGCATATGCAACAGACAGAGGCAAAAAAGCCAATATAATGGACAATTGACAATGGACAATTGACAATTTCTTACTTATCATATTCAGCACTTATTTTTTAATTTTTAATTCTCTGTTTTCAATTTCTCCAGTCTGCTTTCAATCATTCCGGCAATATCATCATCGGCCTGATAGTTCTGCTTCAATGAAAGCAAATATTGTTTAGCATCCAAGTTACGCCCCAACTTCATATACACATCAGCCAATAACACAAAGCTGCGTGCCAGCCAATAGGTATGCGGTGTACTTACCTCAATGTAATTCAGCACCTCCTGCTCCGCCTTATCCGTTTGTCCGCCGTCAAAGTAAATCTGGGCGACTTTATATTTGGCCTCCGCTCCATATACATTACGGGTGTCTTTCGCCAAGACCTTCAAATCTTCCATAGCTCCATCCGTCTTGCCGGCATCCAAATAAGCTTTTGCACGGTAATAATGTGCCTCGTTAGACAATTCCGGCGCCAGTTTAGTATCGGCCAGCAAATCTGTTGCGGCAAAGATAATCTCTTCCTCATTTCCCAGCATATGCGCACTGCGTAACATTCCGGTTTTTGCAAGCCGGCGACGCTCCATAGAAGCGGCTTTATCTTTCAATTGCTTGTAAATATGCAAGGCTTTTTCATAATCCTTCGCCGTATAAGCCATTTCGGCCCCCATCAACATGGCATCTTCAGAATATTTGTTGTTGGGATATTCCAATACTTTATCCAAATGCCGGGCTGCACTTTCATAAGCTTTCTGATTATAGTCTATCAAACCGATATAATAGTTGGCATTCAGACTGAAAGCACCTTCGGGGAAAGTCTGTAAATAACGGGTAAAGCTGTTGCGGGCCTCGGCGACCTCACCCCGCATATATACCCTTTCGGCAGCCACATAGGTCAATGAGTCACGCTCATTCACATCAAAGTTGGCACCGCCGGGGATAGTTGAAGCAAAATTGGCATACTCATCCACCTTATTCAAATCAATATAGATCGATTTCAAGTCACGCTGCGCCAAACGCGCCTCCTCACTGCCCGGATAACCGGCTATGACCTGCTTATAAGCCTGGATGGCTTCAGGATACTTGTCATCCTGATAGTATAGCAAACCGATCTCGTTAGCCGCCCGCCGTGCGACATTGCTCTCCGGAAATTTCTTCACCAGAATATTGAAACGGGCAATGGCATTGGCATTATCCTCCATCTGCACAAAAGCACGTCCCTGCTCGTAAAGGGCATCATCCATGTATTGTGATTCCGGATAATCCGAAATCAAGCGGTTCAACGTCTGCACTTTTCCATTGTAATCACGTTGCAAACCACGCACAAACGCCTCCTGATACAAAGAGTAATCCCCCAGTGACGGATCAATCTCCACCGCACGGGCATAATCCTGACGAGCCTGTTCAAAACGGCGGTCATAGAAGTTGCAGTCACCTATGCGGTTATAGGCATCTGCCTGCATGGTGCGTTCATTGATACTTCCCCTGTCCACAAAACGGGTAAACCAAGTGCCCGCATTTCCATAATTTTTCTGTTTGAAATAAGTATATCCCAAGTTATAGAGCGCCAAACCATATTCCTGTCCGTTCTTACTGGTGGCAAATTCCAGATACAAGCGGTAATCGTTACCCGCCTGCGGAAAACGGTCCAGACGATAATTGGATTCCCCCCTCCAGAAATAAGCGTCCGCCTTTGTCGCCTGATTGTATTGCCCCACAGCAAGCGATTGGTTGAAGAGCTCCAGAGCCTCCTGGAAACGGGCATTCGCAAATGCCTGTGTGCCCAGCCGGAACAAAATCTTCTGCTTGGCCTCCATAATGCGTGTGCCCGGATGCTCAATCTTTGCTATAGATTTTAAAGCAGCTTCATAACTGCGGGTATTCATATACACCTCTATCAAATAATCATTGACACGCTCCGTATAAGGTGAATTCGGGAACTCATTCAGAAAACGCTCAAACACGGTTACCGATTCGGCAAATGGAGAATAAGAGGTTTCATGAATACACAAAGCATAATTATAAAGAGCCTGTTCCTTTACTTTCGGATCAAAACTGAAATTGGCAGCCTGCTCGAATGCCATGCGTGCCCTGTTCCTCTCCTTCAAGTTCAAATAAGCCAGCCCCATGTGTAGATAAGCATTCTGTGACAAGGCATCATGTACCGAAGCCATTTCCCCCAAAGTAGCGGCAGCCTTGGAATAAACACCAGTATAATAATAACTCATACCGAGTTCATACAAAGGCTTACGCTGCGGGTGGGAAACACTTTCACGGTATCTTTCCAAAGGAGGTATCGCCGCTTGGTAATCATTCAATCCGAAACAAGCCTCTCCCCAAATCCGTTCCATCTGAGGAACATCCTTTTTAGCCGGATATTGCTCCAGATACGCTTTTGCCACAGTACGGGCCTGCTGATAATTTCCTTTCACCAAATAAATCTCTCCTATATAATAAGGAACCAATGCTGCATATACGGCATCATTCTGCAAAGACTGGAAACTTTTCAGCGCTTTGTCATAGCGTTTCTCCACATAATCAATATAAGCCAGATTATAGACAGCGTCATCCTGATACAATGGGCTTACCTCTTTCAGCAAGGTAAACCATACAGCCGCTTCACGCAGGTTGTCTTCTTTCAGATAAGAGGTGGCCAGACGCATGGCACAATCATCTCTTTCCTTATCAGGCAAAGCCTCCAGATCACACGACCGGAACAGGGCAATGGCCTCCTTGTATTTTCCCTCCATAAAATAAGCAGAGGCAATCAGTGACAGCACCCTGTTTTTATGGCGGGAATCAGGATATTTGTCCAGATAAGCCTGTAACAGCTCCATGCTGTCCCCGCCTTTCAACTCATATTCCCGGCATACCCGGTTATATTCCTTGTCACCTGCCACATCCTTGGGAGTGATCTGCTGCGCCATTCCCTGCAAGGAACAGCCTCCCATCAATGCGGCCATCAATAAGGTTTTTCTTTTCATATCTTATCATTAAAGTTTATGTTCTTTCAAAAAACGCCGGACTCCTTCACGCACAGAATCCAGCCCGAATTCTTCGGGATTCACTTCATCCAACGGAAGCCAGAAAGACTCCGCCACATCATCCATCGCCTTTATCCGGCTGGTATCTTTCACTTTACAAAGAAAGAACAGATCCAATGTATGTACCAGAAATCCTGAATAAAGATAAGTGTTGGGCAATGAGAACTGATAAACAGCCTCCTCCACCTGCAAGCCGGTTTCTTCCAACACCTCGCGTGCCACACCTTCCTCGCCGGTTTCATGCATATCAATAAACCCGCCGGACAGGTCCAATGTTCCCTTCGCCGGTTCTTTTCCCCTGCGGCACACCAACAACTCATTCTTATCATTCAAGATAAAAGCTACAGTAGCGGCACTGGAATTGAAATAATACACAAAGCCACAATCAGCGCAACGCTTTGATTTCTCATTGTTCACTTCAAAGTGCGGCGAACCACACTTCGGACAATATTTGAATAGTTCCAACGGATGCATAATTACTCCTTTCTAAGTATAGACACCGCAAAGATAGCGCAAATGACAGATAATTCATTAATTAAATCTAAAAGAAGAAAGAGAAAACACAATTCTTAGTACATTTGTTAGCAAAACAAAACGTAAATTCTTACATGGAAATTGCCATTATTATCGCACTTATCTTATTAAACGGGGTATTCGCCATGTCCGAAATCGCCCTGATCTCAGCGCGTAAAAGTAGTTTGTCCAATGATATCCGTCATGGAAGCTCTACAGCGCGTATCGCTTTAAAGCTTGCCAATGACCCGGACAAGTTTTTATCCACCATCCAAATCGGAATCACCCTGATTGGTATATTGACCGGTATTTACTCCGGTGACGTGCTGGCCACCGACTTTGGGAACATACTGACTGACGCCGGCGTACCCGCCACATATGCCTATTTATTGGCTCAAACCCTGATTGTCATCCTGGTCACTTACCTCACTATTATCTTTGGCGAGCTGGTGCCCAAACGCATTGGCATGAGTGCCTCCACCCGTGCTGCCAAGCTATTGGCACGTCCCATGTACTGGCTGTCCGTCATCGCCTCTCCTTTTGTATGGATACTTGCCAAAAGCACTTCACTTATCTTCAACCTGCTGCATATCAACACAGCGGAAGAAAAAGTGACTGAAGAGGAAATCAAATCCATGATAGACGAAGGAACCGAGAACGGTGAAGTGCAGGAAGTGGAACAGGATATTGTGGACCGTGTCTTCTCTCTGGGCGACCGCAGTATCAACACCATCATGACCTATCGCAGCGATATCGTATCCATTGACATAGACATGAACAACAAGCAGCTGTATGACATCGTATGCCAACACCTATACCAAGTTTACCCTGTAACTCAAGGAAACACCCTGGACAACATCATCGGAGTAGTTTACCTGAAAGACCTCTTCGGGAAGCTGAACAGTTGCGAATTCAATCTGCGTGATGTAATCCGTCCGGCACAATACTTCCACGAAAACATGGATGTATATAAAGTATTGGAACAAATACGCCAGCACAACATCAAATACGGATTAATCTGTGATGAATTCGGCAGTCTGCAAGGCATCATCACCATGAAGGACATTCTGGAAGCCCTGGTAGGCACCTTGCCCAGTGACTCGGAAGACCCCGATATCGTTCCCCGCAAGGACGGAAGCTGGTTGATAGACGGCCAATGTTCTTTCTATGACTTTCTGAGTCATTTCGAAATGGAGGATTTATACCCCGATTATAATTACAACACGTTGAGCGGCCTCATCCTGCAACAACTAGGCCACATTCCCAAGACCGGTGAATCCATGGAATGGAATGACTTCACACTGGAAATAGTCGACATGGACGGAGCCCGGATAGATAAAGTATTAGTAACACTAACCCATAAAAACGAAGAGGACAATTAACATGCTGCAAAGAGATTACATTATGCGGTTGCTTCAACAATTTTTCGAAGCATTGGAAAAGTTGGTAGAAGAAAGAGATAAAAAGGACGGTCCCGAGCTGCAATTGCAACTTCAAAGCATTTATCGTGCCTACTTCAATCATCCTTCCACCTTCTATTATGATCAGGATGCGGAATATATACTGAACGAGATGGGACAGAACTATGGTGGCGAGGAATTGCTCACGCGCATCGACATGTTATCCGAACTGCTCTATCAGGATGCTTTGTTGAAAGAGTCCGAAGAACAAAAATATTTGTTAAGAAAATCGCTATTCCTGTTGAACTATTTAGATACACATAGCGATACCTTCTCATTTGAAAGAAGAGGGAAAATCGGCGAAATAGAGAAGAAAATAGGTGATTAGCTCCTCTTATTGCACTTTTTTTCAAAGAAATCCTGTTTTTTCTTGCAAAATAGTAGATAAATTAAAAAGTATTCCTATATTTGCTTACAGATTGATAACATTAAAATCGGTATATTATGGAGAAAATTGATAGTCTCGACAGACAAATTCTAGAAATTATATCCCAAAATGCCCGCATCCCGTTTAAAGATGTCGCAGCAGAATGTGGAGTTTCACGCGCAGCCATTCACCAGCGTGTGCAAAGATTAATTGATTTGGGAGTTATTATCGGTTCAGGATATCATGTGAACCCTAAGAGTTTAGGGTATAGAACCTGTACATACGTAGGAATCAAGCTGGAAAAAGGTTCCATGTACAAAAACGTAGTGGCAGAACTGAAGAAGATTCCCGAAATTGTGGAGTGCCACTTCACTACAGGTCCCTATACCATGCTGACCAAACTTTATTCACGCGATAACGAGCATTTGATGGACTTGCTGAACTCAAAGATTCAGGAAATTCCCGGCGTTACGGCTACCGAGACCCTGATCTCTCTGGAGCAGAGCATCAAAAAAGAAATACCCATTCAAAGCTAAGAAAGAATGGAATGGCTGAATGAATACCATTTAGGCGGTATTGCCATCGGCATTTGTACCTTTTTAATAATCGGTCTTTTCCACCCCATCGTGGTCAAGGCCGAATATTATTGGGGTACACGGTGCTGGTGGATATTTTTGGTACTGGGCATAGCAGGCATTATAGGGACTGTGCTTATCAGTGACATCCTGATTTCCTCTTTATTGGGTGTCTTCTCCTTCTCTTCTTTCTGGACTATCAAGGAGATATTCGAGCAACGCGAACGCGTGCTGAAAGGCTGGTTTCCGATGAATCCGAAACGGAAACACGAATACGAATAGAAACTATTCTTTCCGGCCAAACCCTTTGCAATTCAATTAAAGGGCTTTTATTTCTTCTTCAGGAAGCCCTGTAGCCTGTACTATGACATCAGATGACACTCTCAAGTTTCGCGCATTCCTCATGTGCTCTTCGTAAACGTTCCCGCGATTCTAATATCATACGCATCCCGTGCCTGCAACATATCAAACAAAAATTATTTCACAACTTTATCCCCTGCTCCGTACTCTGCAAACTCTTCTTATTCCTATATTTGAAATTCTTTCCTTGCATATAATAATTGAATCCTAATGAAAAGCAGAAACTTCGGTCCTTCATCCTGCCGGATGAGAAATTGTAATAAGTTCCTTCGTGCGTAGTGGAATCATACCCCAAAGTGCCCAACAAATACCTCATATTTCCAGTAATTCCCAAATGTTTGTTCACACGCCAAGTTACCGTCAGTTCCGATTCAGACCCATAATGTTTCCGTTTGTTATTCACACCATAGCTGAAAGGCCGATAATTCCCATAAAGATTCCATGACAATCTTTTATAATGTCCATACGTATTAAGATTAACATAAAGAGAGCCCTTTCCATGCTGATGAGTATAGAAATGAGTATCATACCCTATATTTCCACCAAATGCAGATGGCGGAGGCAATGGTTCACCCTCTTTGCTAGGAGAGATGAGAAAAAGAAATAGTCATTGGGAACGTTTGGGCCTTCCATTAAGCCTTCGGCTTGGGAAATGGAACTTTTACAACAATCTGGTCCTTTCTAATGCAGGAGATCCTTACATCACGGAAAATATAACCCATAACAGCCACCAGAATATCCATATTGTAAATCAAAATATAGACCGTAAAAATATAAGAAGAATCAATGAAACATTCAGCATGTTATATGATATAACTACCCTGCAAAGCATCGGACTTAACTGTATGGTAAAACAGGCTGGAAGCACACTAAAATCTTCTTCTTTTTCCGAAACACAAGAAACAGAAAAGGAATATACCTCTTCCTACCATAGTAAAGGGAAAGGGATGACAAAATATATCAGGCTAGTTTGAACTATAATTGGAAATCAAAAAACGGAAAGAATACTTTGCAAACAGTTCTTGATTATTTGAGAAGTGATGAAACGAAAGAACTGAATCACCATTATCTTTATCAGTATCCGGAGAAAAACGAAGAGGATAATAAATGTAGCAACACCGGAACTGTTTCTGATTTATGGAAAGCAGAAATAAATTATATCTTCTTGCTCAACAAACATTCCAGGTTGAAATGGGGTGGCGACTATTATAATAACCATACCAACAACCAAATGTATTACGCATATCAGAGTGGAGAAGGATGGCAGAAAGAAGAACACGTAGAAGCGAAACAATATATCACAGTGTATACAATATGAATGCCGGCCTTTACAAATATTTCCTGGATCAAAAGTTCTGCATAAATTTATCAGTTTACGCTATTTTGAATAAAAGAAGAAATCTGACCACAATTACCAATAACAATCTAAGCAGAATAGAAGAAAATAATAAAACCCCTTATCAAGGAGCGTGCTTAAACCTTATATATAAG